>Ga0299914_10000339_pt1 | contig 27877 bp, 27 predicted proteins | sample RVTome_10_FD_201361 | JGI IMG/M metagenome (GOLD analysis project Ga0299914, IMG submission 201361) | Soil microbial communities from uranium-contaminated site in the Upper Colorado River Basin, Wyoming, United States - RVT153D57 (version 2) ... | reverse complement strand
GATTCCCTGCTGCTGCCTCCCGTAGGAGTCTGGACCGTGTCTCAGTTCCAGTGTGGCTGATCGTCCTCTCAGACCAGCTACTCGTCGACGCCTTGGTAGGCCGTTACCCCACCAACTAGCTGATAAGCCGCGAGCCCATCCCACAGCACAAAGGCATTTCCTCGGTCAATCATGCGATTGCTCGAGGTCATCCGGTATTAATCCAGGTTTCCCTGGGCTATCCCGATCTGTGGGGCAGGTTGCTCACGTGTTACTCACCCGTTCGCCGCTCCGTCATACCCTGTCCTTACGGACTGGGTATGCGTCGCTCGACTTGCATGCATTAGGCACGCCGCCAGCGTTCATCCTGAGCCAGGATCAAACTCTCCAACGTACATTCATGGTCCCCGCCCGAAGGCGAGGGCAATCCTGTCATGAAGGGTTTGGTTTGGGTCCCGGGGTCGTGAGGACCCCGAGCTTGATTTACTCATTTGTGATTGTCACCGCGACCCGAGGGTCGCTCGTCAATCACCGCAGGTGCTTCACTCCCACCCTTACGGAGGAGTGCGCACCGCTGGCTTTTTGGCACATTGTTCAGTTGTCAAGGAGCCCACAGCTCCGCGATCTGATGTCTGTCGAATCAGGTCGGTAGGTAATCATACCGCGACCTCTATGCGTAGACAAAGTGGCGCAGCCCGAGTCGAGGGCTCCGCCTGGGCGGACACACGGGCTCTTGCCCGTGCCTGGTGAAGTCTAACATCGCAGACCCACCAACGCCAAGTCTCCAGACCGTCAACAGACCCGGCCTGCAAAAGGATAAACCCCACAGCGGACCGTCTTAATCCCCAATCCGAGGGTTTTTCCCCTCATCGACGAGACGGGTGAAGCGTCTCTTCCCGACTCGGAGCACTCTGCCCTTGAGCGCGCCGCGATCGAGCTCCTGTTCGGTGATCACCTCTCCGTCGACCCGCACCGCCCCCTGGGAGATCAATCGTCTCGCCTCGCTCCCCGATATGTCGAAAGCATCCCTGATCAGACCCGGCAAGCTGATGACCGGTTCTACCGGGAGGCTGAATTCGGCGAGGTCGTCGGGAACACCCCCCTCCTTGAAGACCTGGTCGAACCCGGCTTCTGCCTGGGATGCCGCCGACTCCCCCCAGTAGAGGGTGACCACGGATCGAGCCAGATGACGTTTCGCCTCGTTGGGGTGGATCTCGCCCGACTCGATACCCGACTCGATCTTGGCCACCGCCTCATCGTCGTAGTCGGCAGCCAGCCGGAACCACTGCCCCATTGCGTCGTCGGGAATGCTCATCGTCTTGCCGAACATGTCGGAGGGGTCGTCCTCGACGCCGATGTAATTGCCCAGGGATTGGGACATCTTCTTGGCACCGTCGGTGCCGACCAGCAATGGCAGGGTCATCGCCACCTGGGGTGCTTGACCATATCGCTCCTGGACGATGCGACCCATCATCAGATTCCACAGTTGGTCACTGCCACCCAGTTCGATGTCGGATTCCACGGCCACCGAGTCGTAACCCTGAAGTAGCGGGTACAAGAACTCCATCACGGAGATGGGCACACCGGTCTCGAAGCGATTGGCGAAATCCGAGCGCTCCAGCATCTGGGCGACGGTGGCCGCCGACGTGAGCTCCAAGAGCCCGTACATGTCGAAGCCGGCGAGCCACTCGGAGTTGCGACGAATCTCGAGATTGTCGGAGAGCAACACCTTCTCGAACTGGCCGAGGACGTTCTCCGCATAGCGGTTCACCTCGTCGGCGGTGAGTCTCTTCCGCTGCGAATCGCGTTCGGAAGGGTCGCCGACCTGGGCGGTGAAGTCACCCACGATCAGGACGGCGGTGTGTCCCATCTCCTGGAATTGGCGCAACTTGCGCAGGACCACCGCCCAGCCCAGGGTGACCTCGGGTGCGGTCGGATCGAGCCCCAGTTTGACTCGAAGCGGCCGGCCCAGGTCCAGCTTTGCCGCCAACTCGTCGCGAGGGACGACCTGGTCTGTGTGGCGCAATACCCTTGCAAGATGTGGCGAAGTCACGCTAGGAGAGTAAACCGGGAATGCCCGAGTACACGAGGCTATGCCGTGAGCTGGGCAGCGGCCACGAAGCGCCAGGGCAAATCCGTGCCCCTGGAGATGCCGACTCTGGGGGTCGCCATCACCACCTCCGGACGCTCCCCCTCTTCCAATCGGACAACCGAGTTCGGGTCGAGCAGGTTCGTCCCGTTGAGCTCGAGGGTGATCCCGAGCGACTGACAGAGCTTCCCGGGCCCATTGGCGAGGTCGTTCTTCCGACCCCGCCGCCCGGCCGCGACCCCCTCCCCGGCGACGACCTCCCCGCCACGGATCAGGATTCCCCAGCCGACGCCCTCGGGCCCGGCGGCGCTGTTGGCGCAGTTGTGGATGCCGTAGGAGCGGTAGACATAGAGGGTGCCTGGTTCGGCGAACATGGAGCGGTTGCGGTTGGTCTCACCCCGGTAGGCGTGAGAAGCAGGATCTTCCGACCCCTTGTAGGCCTCGACCTCGCCGATCCGGATTCGCACCTCCACACCGTCGACCATCGAGACCAGGTGAGCCCCGAGGAGATGTGGCGCCGCCTCCTCCGGAGCACCGCTGAGAAGGTCAGACAGGGTGGTCGACCGTCTCAATCACACACCACGCAACGTGGCGCCCAACCCGGCTGCGGCGTCGATCATGGCCTGGCGGATCGATCCGATCTCTTTTTGTTCCAGGGTGTGGTCGGGTGCCCGGAGCCGGTAACGGATGGCAAGGGCCCTCTTTCCCTCTTCCACGCCTTGTCCAGTGAACTCGTCGAAGACATGTGCCTCCTCGACGAGGTCGCCTCCGGCAGAAGTGGTCACCCTCAACAGCCTCGCCGCCGTCAGTTCGGGTCCCAGCAGGAAACTGAGATCGAAGTCGACGTGGGGAAAGACCGATGGCGCTGCAGCCAATCGGGGTTGAACCGGTTCCAGGAGCGGAGCGAGGTCGAGTTCGGCGACGGCCACCCGACCTTCTAACTCGAAGGCGCGCGCTATCTGCGGAGCGAGCTCACCCACGTGACCGACGCCCCGGCCATCGCTGACCACCTCGGCGGTGCGACCGGGGTGAAACGCCGGGTGATCGGTCTTCGCCACCTCGGCCTCGATCCCCAAGACGTCGGTGAGATGACGCCAGATCGCCAGCGATACCTGGCCATCGGCACGAAGTTCGGCGCCCGTCAACCCCCTGATGCCGACGTCGCCCACCACCGCCCAGGCAATCCGATCGTATTGGAGAGGCAGACGAGGGTCGGCCGGGTCGGGATCGGCCGAGAAGACCTTGCCGTACTCGAAGAGAGCCACCGAAGTGCTTCCGTGGGACTGGTTGTATCTCAGGTCGTTGAGCAGCCCCGCCAGGAGTGTGGGGCGCAGCTTGCTCTCCTCCTCTCGCAGAGGGTTCTTCACGGTGAGCAGGTTCGAGCCGTCGGTCTCGACGCCCAGCGAGCGAAGGTCCTCGAGGCTGACGAAGGGGAGGTTGATGGCCTGGGTCATGCCTATGCCGGTGAGAGTCGAGTTCAGCACCCGTTGACGGGACTGTTGCGGGCTGAGGCCACCGGCGGGGCCGGTGGGGACGGTGGCGTCGAATTTGTCGTAGCCGTGAACTCTCGCCACCTCCTCGACGAGGTCGGCCGGGCGGGTGAGGTCCGGTCGGTAGGTGGGAACGGTGACCATCATCGGGTCCGACCCTGTAACCGTCATCCCCAGACGGCCCAGGATCGCCGTGATGCCGTCGGAGTCGAACCCCGGGCCGAGGAGACGGGTCACTTCTTCGACACTCAGTTCCACATTCCATGGGTCGATCCGGATGGCCACCTCGTCGACGGCGCCTTCGAGGATCTCGCCACCGGCGATCCGCCGCACCATCTCGGCCGCCCTCTGGTTGGCGATGTCAGCCAGCGCAGGGTCCACCCCCCGCTCGAAGCGGGTGGCGGCTTCGGAACGGAGGTCGTGCCGCCGCCACATGTGCATGATCGTGGGCGGATCCCATGAGGCGGCCTCCATGATCACCCGTTCAGTGCTGTCGGACACCTCGCTGCGAGCTCCGCCCATCGTTCCGGACATCGACGTGGGCCCGGCGTCGTCGTAGATGATCAGATCGTCGGTCGACAGGTCGCGGATGACATGGTCCAGGGTCTCCAGGGTCTCACCCTTCGCTGCTCGTCTCACGACGAGGCGGTCTCCGACGATGGTGTCGGCGTCGAACGCGTGCAGCGGATGACCGAGCTCGAACATCACGTAGTTGGTCACATCGACCACGTTGGACACTGAACGGACACCGATCTTGTGGAGACGATGTCGTATGCCCAGCGGCGCCTTCGCCACCGTGACACCCCTGAGCTCCCGGGCGGTGAATCGCCGACAGCCCGTCGGGTCGGCGATCTCCACAGTGATCGGGGTAGTTCCGGGGACTGTGGTCATCTCCAACTCGGGCACCTGCACCTCGATTTCGAACCATGCCCCCAGATCCCGGGCTATGCCCAGCAGGGAGAGCGCGTCGGGTCGGTTCGTCGTGATCTCGAGGTCGAAGACGACGTCGGGCAACTCGACCAGGTCGGCGAACTCGGTGCCGATCGTGGGGGCCCCGTCGAGCACGAGGATGCCGGCATGATCCTCACCGATGCCGAGCTCCTTCTCGGAGCAGATCATGCCGTTGGACTCCACTCCTCTGATGGTGCGCTGGCCGATCTCGAATCCCCCGGGCAACACCGCACCGGGTCGGGCGACGGCCACCGTCGCCCCTTCCTCGAAGTTCCAGGCTCCGCAGATGATCTGGGTCGATCCGGTGCCACTGTTCACCTGGCACACCCGTACCTTGTCCGCGTCGGGATGGGGGGCGATGTCGATTACCTCGCCGACGTATACGTCCGACCAGGCGACATCGAGGTGCTCCACTCCCTCAACGGTGTGACCCAGCATGTCGAGGGCGTAGGACAGCTCCTCGACGTCTGTAGTCGGCAATTCGATGAACTCTCTCAGCCAGGCGAGTGAGACCTTCATCAGAACTGCCTGAGAAAGCGGATGTCGTTCTCGATGAAGTGGCGGAGCGAGTCGATGCCGTGTCGGGCCATGGCGACCCGTTCGGGGCCGAGACCGAAAGCGAACCCGCTCACCCGGGCAGGGTCGTAGCCGGCGGTCTCGAGGACGAATGGATCCACCATGCCGCACCCCAAGAGCTCCAGCCAGCCGGCGCCGCCACACACACGACAACTGGGCTCGCCGCCGTCACAGTTGAAGCAGGACACATCGAGCTCCGCGCTCGGCTCGGTGAAGGGGAAGAAGTGGGGACGAAGTCGAACCTCGCTCTGCGGCCCGAAGAACTCACGGGCGAAATGGAGGAGAGTCCCCTTGAGATCGCTGAACTGGATGTTCTCGTCGACGGCCAGACCTTCGATCTGATAGAAGACAGGGAGATGAGTGGCATCGATGGTGTCTTTGCGGTAGCACCGGCCGGGCACCACCACGTAGACCGGAGGCTCATGTGTCTCCATCCACCGTGCCTGCACCGGTGAAGTGTGAGTGCGCAGGAGCAGCTCGTCCTCGGGTGGCCCCCAATCGAGGTACATGGTGTCGCTCTCCCATCGCGAGGGGTGGGTGGGAGGTGTGTTGAGGGCGTCGAAGTTGTAATAGGCGAGCTCTGCCTCCGGCCCGCCCACCACCTGGTAGCCGAGGCCGACGAAGATGTCGACGATCTCGTCGATCGTCTGCTGGACGAGATGCAGGGTCCCGGATGGGAATCTCACCGACTCCAATGTGACGTCGATCGACTCATCGCGGAGACGTCTCTGCTCCTCGACCTCCTCCAGCTCGGTGCGCCGGGTGGAGAGAAGGTCTCCGATCCGCCGGCTCGCTTCGTTCAGCTTCGCTCCCACATCGGGTTTCAGGTCGTCCGCCAGCTGGCCCATCGCGCGACGGACCGTTCCCACCGGGGAGTCCTTCCCAAGGAGGTGTGCCTCGACCTCCTCGAGCTGCTCCAATGTGGAGACGTCGGCGATCTCCGCCGGGGCTTCGGCTATCGCCCGGTCCAGGGTGGCGATTGGGTCCATGTCCGGCGGCAGGTTAGACAGCGAGGTCAGGTAGACCCGAACCCTTTGGAGAGCACGTAAACCGCTATTCCGGCAGCGACTGCAGCGTTGAGGCTCTCGGTCTGCCCCGGTGTCGGGATGCTTACACGGTGGGCCGAGGCTTCGAGCATCCAGTCTTCGAGCCCGTGGGCTTCCTCGCCGATGAGCAGAGCCACAGGACGTTCGACGACGGACTCGACCACGTCACCACCCTCCGCGACGGTGGCCACGAGCGTCCATCCGCTCAGCTCGGTCAGGGCCTCGACTCTGGCAACAGCAGTCTGGAACTGACCGGCGGCACCGGCCCGAATCGTCTTGGGAGCCCATGGATCGGCGGATCCCCCCATGTGGGCGAACCCCCATCCGAAGGCGGCCGCGGTGCGGATCATGGTTCCGACGTTGCCGGGGTCGGAGACACCCACCGAGACCAAGAGATTGCGGGACGGGTCGAGAGACTCGGTGGGGATCTCGACGACAGCGACGGGCCCGCGCGGTGTCTTGGTGCCCGCGAGCCGTTCGAGAGCGCGCTGGTCCACGGGGACGACACCGTCGTCGGTCGCTTCCAACGCGAACGTCTCCCGGACGTTCCCTCCAGCCGCGATGACGTCGGCGAGGAGGTCGGGACCCTCGACCAGGGTCAGACCGCGTTGGCGACGCTCCCGGGCGCGATGGAGCCGGGCCGCCTCCAAGACGCTCCGAGCGCGATGGGTGCGGACCGGCTCCTTCGGATCTGGCGTCGGGCTCGTCAGCTGCCTTTGGCGACCTCTACCAGCTGGGCGAAGGCGTCGGGGTCTCTCACCGCCATGTCGGCGAGCATCTTCCGGTCCACCTCGACCTCGGCCGCTTTGAGCCCCGCGATGAACTGGCTGTAGGTGGTGCCGTTCTGGCGGGCCGCGGCGTTGATGCGGGAGATCCACAGCTTGCGGAACTCGCGTTTGCGGGCACGACGATCGCGATAGGAGTCCTGCATCGCATGCATGACCTGCTCGTTGGCGGTCTTGAATCGCCGGCTACGGGCTCCCTTGTAGCCCTTTGCCCGTTCGAGGACCTTCTTGTGCGATTTCTTGGCGTGAACCGCTCGTTTGACACGTGCCATGTTGGATCCTCCTCAACGACCGAGCTGCTTCTTGATGATCTTCTCGTCGCCCGGGGCCAGCTCTTCGAGACCCTTGCGGCGTCGGAAAGTGTCCTTGCCCTTGGCGAGCTTGAGATGACTACGGCCGGACTGCCGGCGCATCAGCTTGCCCGAGCCGGTGACCTTGATCCGCTTCTTGGCGCCACTGTGTGTCTTCATCTTCGGCACAGGGTCCTCCTTACTCTTCTTCGTCCTTTTGCTGTCCCCCGCCAGAGGCTTTCGACTGTCTCACCGGGGCCAGCACCATCGTCATCGAACCCCCCTCGAGCTTCGGAGCCTGTTCGACGACTCCGTAGTCGGAGACCTCCTCGGCCAACTGCTCCATGAGCTCGCGTCCGAACTCGGGACGGTCTCGCTCTCTGCCGCGGAATCGGATAGTGACCTTCACCTTGTCGTGGTCTGCCAGGAAGTCCTGGGTCTTGCGACGGGTGATGTCGAAGTCGTGTTCTCCGATCCGGACCCTCATTCGGAGCTCTTTGACAGAGGTCCGTGTCTGCTTCTTGCGAGCCTCACGTTCCTTCACGGATTGTTCGTACTTGTACCGTCCGTAGTCCATGAGTCGGCAAACCGGTGGCTTGGCGTTGGGAGCCACCTCGACCAGGTCCAGGTCGAGTTGCTCTGCCAGCCAGAGTGCCTCGTTGAGTTTCTTGACACCGATCTGCTCTCCGTCCGGTGCGACCACCCGGACCTCTTTGGCCCGGATCGCTCCATTCACGCGAAGCTCGTTGATGCTGTTACCTCCTGTTGGGTTGCAGTCGTCTCTGCGTTCTCATCGACAACCTCACGCCCCGGCGGCGCGCTTGCGGCCGAATGGGACATGAAAAAGCAGCAGGCGGGAACCTGCTGCCATGCACGCACTAGTACTCGTGGTCTACGACCTCGGCTCGTAACACTGGCTCGCTGAGCCCGGCACGGCCGGGTGGGGAGGCAGCAACCTCCGCTCTTACTGATCGGTTGTACCCCATAGGGTACCAGTGCCCGTCGCTCATCCAACACCAGATGGCTCAGGACTGCCCCAGTTCCCGGAAGGCCCGGACGGTGGCCACGGCGGCGTCGGCGGCTTCGACCCCCTTGTTGGCCTCACCCGACCCGGCACGGTCCACGGCCAACTCGTAGTCGTGAACCGCCAGGATGGCATTGGCGATCGGAACCCCGGTCTGCAACGCCACGATGGTCACACCGTGCGACGACTCTCTGACGACGATGTCGTAATGGTCGGTCTCTCCCTTGACCACGGTTCCGATGGCCAAGACACCGTCACAGCCCGCCTCGGCGAGTTTCTGTGCAGCCAGAGGCAGCTCGAGCGCGCCCGGAACGCGCAGCACCGTGATCTCGTCCACCCCCAACTCCCGAAGCCGGCTCACCGCCCCGTCGACCAGCCGGTCGGTGATCGCCTGGTTCCATCGGGCCGCGGCGACACCGATGTGGAGACCGCTTCCATCGCCTGATCCCGAGACGTCCCTGATCACTCTTCCTCGCCGAGGTCGAGCTCGTGACCCATACGCTGCAACTTGGTGGTCAGATACGCCCGGTTCTCGTCATTGGCCACCGACGGGATCGGCACCCTCTCCAGGATGGACAGCCCATACCCCTCGATGCCGGCGCGCTTCGATGGGTTGTTGGTCATCAGACGCATCGAGCGCACACCGAGGTCGTAGAGGATCTGCGAGCCCACACCGTAGTCGCGCAAGTCGGGAGGAAACCCCAGGTAGACATTGGCGTCGACCGTGTCCAGACCGTCGTCCTGGAGGTTGTAGGCGGAGAGCTTGTGGAGGAGGCCGATCCCTCTCCCCTCGTGTCCACGCAGATACAACACCACCCCGCGGCCCTCTTCGGCGATGCTCCTCAGTGCCCACTCGAGCTGTTCGCCACAGTCGCAGCGGATGCTGGCGAAGACGTCGCCGGTGAGACACTCGGAGTGGACCCGGGTGAGGACGCCTTCGCCATCGCCGAGGTCGCCCATCACCAGGGCCACTTGATGATGGCCGTCGTGCAATGAGTCGTAGCCAATGGCCTTGAAGACCCCGTATTTGGTGGGAACCCGGGCCTCCACCACCCGCTTCACCAACTTCTCCTCGCGACGACGGTGAGCGATCAGTTCGGCGATCGTCCCGATCAAGAGACCGTGCTCCTTGGCGAAACGCTCCAGATCTCCGAGTTTGGCCACCGTGCCGTCGTCGTTCATGACCTCGGCCAGCACCGCGGCCGGGTACTTCCCGGCCAGGGTGGCCAGGTCGACAGCAGCCTCGGTATGGCCGGCGCGCTTGAGTACGCCACCTGGCTCGTAGCGGAGGGGGTACATGTGGCCGGGTCGGGCGAGATCGGACGGAGTGGTGTGCGGGTCGATGACGGCGTGGATGGTGCGACACCGGTCGGCTGCCGATATGCCGGTCGTGGTCCCCGCGGCGGCGTCGATCGAAACCGTGAACGCAGTGCGGCGAATGTCTGTGTTCCGGGTCACCATCATCGGCAGTTCCAACTCGTCGAGACGTTCGCCGATGATCGGCATGCAGATGATCCCGCTCGTGTAGCGGAGCATGAACCCGACGTTGTCGGGGGTGGCGTCTTCGGCCGCGATGATGAGATCGCCCTCGTTCTCGCGGTCGGCGTCGTCGACCATGATCACCATCTCGCCGCGTTTGATGGCGTCGATGATGTCTTCGATCGGGGCGAAGCTCATTCGTCTACTTTCAGGAGTCTTTCCACGTACTTCGCGAGGACGTCCATCTCCAGATTGACCGTGTCCCCCCGGTTGCGCAACCCCAGTGTCGTGATGTCGAGCGTGTGGGGTATCAGGGCGACGCGAAACCCTGCCTCGGTCAGTGACGCCACCGTCAGGCTCACGCCGTCGATGGTGACAGATCCCTTCTCCACCAGGTAGCGACGGAGGCTCTCCGGTGTGTCCACCGTCATGACCACTCCCCCGTCGTCGTTTCGGTCCACCGCCACGATCGTCCCCAGACCGTCCACGTGGCCTTGGACGATGTGCCCGTCGAATCGGCCGGAAGCCGGCATGGGCAGCTCCAGGTTGACCTGACTCTCCCGTACGAGGGATCCCAGGTTGGATCGTTGCATCGTTTCGGGGACGACGTCCACTGCCACCGTGTCGTCAGCGGTTTCGACTGCGGTGAGGCACACCCCGTTGACTGCGACGGAGGACCCAACGGGGAGGTCACCGATTCCTGGGGCGGAGAGCACCATTCGGCGCCCCACCGCGTTGTCGGTGACCTCTTCGACCGTACCGATCTGTTCCACGATCCCGGTGAACATCAGCTCCTCTGCTTACGGAAGGTAATGACGGCGTCATCTCCAACGCCGGCGGTGGTGATGAATTCCACGTCCGTGACGTCCGACATCGACGCGAAGACGCCCGCCAGGGGTGACCGCCCGGTGCCACCGCCGACGCGCGCCCCGATGTAGACGACACCGTCGGTGATCACGTTTGCGCCCCACCAGGCACGGGTGAGGGTCGGTCCGCCTTCGAGGAGGAGGTGGAGCAGCCCACGGTCCGCGAGGGCGCGACAGGTGGTCACCGGTTCGGGGTGCTCCCCGAACGCTTCGACCACGATGACCTCTCCTGACGGGACATCCCGGTTGAAAGTGGACACGACGAAAGGGTCGCCGCGCCAGATCCTGGCACGGGACGGGAGCGGTGTCTTGCCGGCGATGATCACGGGCCGGGGCTGGGGTCCTTCGTAGCCTTCGATCCTGACGTCGAGACGGGGGTCGTCCTCCCGGAGGGTTCCTGCGGCGATGACGACACCGTCGACCTTTGCGCGGAGACGATGGGCATCGGCACGAGCCTCCTCTCCCGTTATCCACCGGGAGCTTCCGTCGACGGCGGCGACCGAGCCGTCGAGGGTCATGGCCCACTTGACGGTCACCAGTGGTAGGCCGGTCTCACGGTGGTGGAAGTAGGCCGGGTCGAGTGCGCGGGCATCGTCCTCGCGCACGCCGGTCACGACCTCGACGCCGGCATCTCTGAGATGGGCGATTCCGGAGCCGGCTACGCGGGGGTCCGGGTCGATGACAGCCACGACCACCGTGGCCAAGCCGGCTTCGACGAGGGCGTCGGAGCAGGGTGGGGTCCGTCCGTGATGGGTGCAGGGCTCCAGGGTGACGTAGGCCGTTCCTCCGCGTGCGGCATCGCCGGCCGCGGCGAGAGCCATGGCTTCGGCGTGGTCGGTGCCGGGGCCACGGTGCCAGCCTTCACCGACGACGGCTCCTGAGCTGTCGGTGACCACTGTTCCCACTCTGGGGTTGGGGTGGGTGTGGGGCCACTCTCGCGCCAACTCGATGGCGCGTTGCATGAGGCGGTCGTCGACCGCCAACTACGCCGTACGTCGATCGATGCGGTAGGTGGAGCCCGGCTGTTTCTTGGCGAACTCTTTCATCTCGACCGCTATCGCCGACGCTTCCCATTGCGTCCCGATTTCTCGCACGTCGGTGGACGCTACACCGAGTGATAGCGAGACCACCGGGAAGGCATAGCGTTCGCCGCGACGATCGATGACCTCGATGTAGCCGCGGAGGGCGTCCGCGGTGTCGTAGAGATCGAGGATCCCGTCGTCGAACCGCTCGATGACCTCCTTGCAGAACGATTCCGCCACCGAAGGTGGGATCATTGCGACGAAGTCGTCGCCCCCGATGTGACCCACGAAAGCGCCTTCGATCCCCAGGTTGGAGGCTGCCTCGGTGAAACAGTCCCCGCAGAACCTGATGACCTCGTCGCCCCGCATGAAGCCGTAGTGGTCGTTGAATGCCTTGAAGTTGTCGAGATCGCCATGGATGAGCGCGAACTCGCGCCCCTCCTTGATGGAGACCTCGATCTCGGCCGTGATCTTGAAGTTGCCAGGCAACCCCGTGAGCGGAGACAGATCCCTTGCCGCCTGTGTCCGGCGCAGTACCGCCCGGATTCGGGCGGCGAGCTCGGTGATGTCGAAAGGCTTGGTGATGTAGTCGTCGGCGCCCAATTCGAGACCTCGTACCCGGTCTTCGGGTAGACCGCGTGCGGTGAGGAGGATTATCGGGATGCTGGCGGTGGTCGCCTGGCTGCGCAGACGGTGCAGTGCGGTGAGACCGTCCATCCGCGGCATCATGATGTCGAGGATGATGACATTGGGCGGGTTGGAGGTGGCCTTTTGCAGGGCGTCTTCACCGTCGACTGCGGTCTCGACTTCGAACCCGTCGAGCTCGAGGTTCACCTTGACCACGGTGAGGATGTCTGGATCGTCGTCTGCGACCAGAACTCGTTCACTCATCTGTTCTCGTTGCCCTTCTCAAAGCTTGTACAGCCGCTGGCGGATCTTCCGACCGGAAGACCGCCGTACCGGCCACGAGCACTGTCGCACCCGCAGATATGGCCGTTCCGGCGTTCTCTGGCGTGATTCCGCCGTCGACCTGAATATCGGCGCTCAATTCATGCGACTCAACCCATTCTCTGGCCGATTCGATCTTGGGGAGCACCTCGGGGATGAAGGTCTGTCCCCCGTAGCCGGGCTCGACCGACATCACCACAATGAGGTCGCATTGGCCGACGTATGGTGCCACGGCTTCGAACGGTGTGCCGGGGTTGAGCACGAGCCCGAAGTCGAGTCCGTTCTCCCGGGCTCTGGCCATGGCCCGAACCGGGTTGGGCACCGCCTCGATGTGGAGGCTGACCAGGTTCACGCCCGCCTTCGCCAATTCGGGTAGATAGGCGTCGGGATTGGTGGTCATGATGTGGCAGTCGAAATAGAGGTCGGTGACGCCACGCAGAGATTCGATGACCGGGATCCCGAAGGAGATATTCGGGACGAAGTGCCCGTCCATGACGTCGAGGTGGAGCCAGTCGACTGCCGGGGCGACCCGCTCGACGTCGTTCGCGAGATGGGCGAAATCGGCCGCCAGCAAGGAGGGTGCGATCTTGACTGCCATGCCCTGAGTCTATGGTCTCACGAGACCCGGCCACCATCGCGTTGTCGCCCATTGGCCCAATCGACTCCGTGCTGCGGTGTCTTGCCGGGTGGTTGCAGTGTGATCAGCTCGATCGACCCGTTCGCCAGGCCGACGATCGGACGACCCTCCCGCTTGGCCCAGGTGCCCGGAGGAACCGGTTCGTGGCTGGACCTGGCGTCGAGGATCTTGTGTGGCTCTCCGTCGATCTCGAGTGTCGCTCCTGGCGACGGGGCGAGACCACGTACCTGTGCCACAACGGCAGCCGGGTCGTCACCGGGGTCGATCGAGCGGTCACCGGCTTCGATCTTGTCGGCGTAGGTGGCACCGTCGTCTGTTTGCCCCACCGGCTCCAGGTCGCCACTCAGGTAGGCAGGCAACGTCGCGACGAGTAGTTGAGCGCCCATATCGGCCAGGATCGCCGTCAACTCGCCGGTGTTGACGTTTTCGGGGATGTCGATCGCCTGGGCGGTCACGATCGGCCCGGTGTCCAACCCTTCGTCCAGCTTCATGATGGTCACTCCGGTCATCGGGTCGCCGGCGATGAGGGATCTCGCCACAGGGGCGGCACCGCGCCAGCGGGGCAGCAAGCTGAAATGGACATTGAGCAGACCGTGTTCGGGAGCATCGAGTACCTGGGGAGGTAGGAGTCGCCCGTAGGCGACGACCACGCCCACATCGAACGGTCCGTGCTCTCCGATTGCCTCCTCCAGTTCCACCCGGGACCCGGGCTGGGCCACTTCGAGACCCAACGAGGCTGCGTGTTCCTTCACCGGAGGCGGCATCGGCGTCCGGGATCGTCCCCTCGGTCGGTCTGGTTGGGTGACAACCAGAGCGATGTCATGGTGTTCGGCGAGACTCTCCAGAGTGGGAATCGCCGCCTCCGGGGTCCCGAGGAACACCACCCGAGCCATCAGTCGAGCCCCAGAGCCTCTTCGCGCAGGTCCTTGAGCGCCTTCTTCCTGACCCGCTTGGCCAACACGTCGATGAGCAAACCGCCTTCGAGATGGGCGACCTCGTGTTGGAGCACCCTCCCTATGAGCCCGTCGCCGGCATACTCGACCTCGTGGCCGTCCAGGTCGAGTGCCTTGACCCGGGCGAAGGCGGGGCGGGTGATCTCCCACCAGTGGCCGGGGACCGAGAGGCAGCCCTCGTCCATCTCGATCTCACCAGCAGTCTCGACCAATTCGGGGTTGATCATCACCCGCGGGCCGAGATCGTCGTTGGCGTCGAACACTGCGATGCGGCGGGTGATCCCTATTTGGTTGGCGGCTAGACCGACCCCGGGGGCGTCGTACATGGTCGCGATCATGTCCCTGGCCAGGGTATGCACGGCGGTGTCGATCTCGGTGATGGGCTTGGTCTCCATGCGGAGGACAGGATCGCCGAAGCGCCTGATCGGGTAGATGGCCATGGGGCGGGTCAGGGTAGATGGAGACGTCGGCTTTCAGGTCGTGCCCTCTCCCGGTCGTTGTCGCACCGCTCATCAGCCTGCCAACGGCACGCAGAAGGAGCTGCGCGGTCGCGGGACTCGGCCATCCCGGGCTCGATCAAGCCGTGGGTCGGGCCAGCTTTCGAGCCAGGATTCTCGCCACTCCATCACCCTCACCCTCGTCCAGTGTCTCCAGACCGTCGAACGCTCTCCGCAACTCCCCCGGTTCGGCCCTGTGCTCACCGGATTGGCCCCCGACTTCGCTGAGCACTGCTACCGCAACCAAACCGCCGGGGGCGAGCCGGCTCACCATCTCCTGATAGAGGTGGGGGCCCCGGAACATGTGGCAGAAGAGAAGGTCGACCGGGCCACCCGGCGGCAGCCCTTCATCCAGGTCCCACACCTCGAGCGTGCAACGCTCACCCAACCGATAGGCATCGACGAGCCTCTGCGCCACGTCGATGGCCACCGGTGAGACGTCCACCCCCCGGTAGTCGAGGCCTCGGCTCGCCAACCAGACCGCTCCTTCACCACGCCCACAGGCGATCTCGAGCACCGAGCCTGTCTGTGGGAACTCCCTCTCCATGTGTGCGAACAGGGGCGGAGGCGGTGGTGGTTGGATGACCGGGGCGGGCATGCTGCGGCGGTGCTTTCGGTCCCACGCCTCCCGGTCTTCTCTACTCACCCAACCGACCCTACGACCACCCGCCAGCGTTTGGGTGCGAACCCCCTGTCACCCGGAACAGGGACCCGCATCCGGGTCGTACTTCCTGTAGGAAAGCGGTCAGAGGTCGATCGGGTCGACGTCGACTCTGACCGTGGCGCCACGATCACGCCAGCGCCCGACCATGGGTCGTAGCTCCAAACGGGCCCTTCCCAATCTGCCGGTGAGCAGCCAGCGTCTCCCGTCGGCGATGTCGATCGGGCCCATTACAGAGACGCCACTCAGGTCCTTCAGCTCACTCCCCAGGGAGGGGTCGACCTCTCCTCTGATCTCGACGGCGATCATCTCGGTCGCCGGAGGCAGACCCTCCCGGGCCCGGTCCACCAGGATGCGCTCGAGATAGGGAATCGGGTCGCCGCGACGCAACGTCGTGATCAGGAGCGAATCGGGTCGTGCAGTCTGGACCATCAGACGATGACCCGACCCGTCCCGCACGGCGAGGGCGAGCCTGGCGAGTTGTCGCAGCGCCTCCTCGGTGGTGCGGTAACTGAGCCCCAACAACATCCCGTCCACATCTGTGGCTACGGCCAGTGACACCTGGGACAACCCGGCGAGGTCGCGCTCGGTGCCGACGGTGATGCCGGCCTCGCCCGGGTGGACCGCGGCTGCGCCCTTGCCGACCTTGCGGTTGATCTCGGCAACCAAGCGCTCCGGCACCGTCCCCAGCTCCTCGAACTCGGAACCGCCACAGTTCTGACAGGGCCCGACCTCGGCGCCGCATTGGGGGCAGTGCTGCACCCTGCCCAGACGTCGCCCGCAGTCGGCACAGGTCCGTAGGGCCCGACAACTGGCACAGCGCATGGAGGCGAAACCCACCCGTCGATGGGTGAAGACGAAGACTCTCGCGCCCGACCTTGCGGCGACACCCAGCGCGGATACGACACGATCTGAGAGAAAGCCGGCGCCGGGCATGTCGGACGACCTGTCCACGACCTCGACCAGGGGCCAGGCGCGGTTCGCTTCGTGCAGCACCTCCGCCCCCGCCGATAGCACCTCGACGCTCGGAGTTGGGCCGTAGAAGACCAGGTTGAAGCTCTCCAGCCGGCTCCTGGTTCTCATCACCTCACGGACGTGGATCGTTGGGGTCTGCCGGTCCTTCATGGCCCGGCGCCCCTCCTCCAGGACGAGAGCCAGGCCCAACTTCGCGATCTGCCATGTCGAGGTCTTCGGCGTTCCGATTATGAGACGGGGGGGCGATTGTGCGCTCTCCCACGCCGTGGTGTCGCTCTTGTCGTCTTCCCCGGTGACCGGAACCACCAGGTCACGCCAGATGCGGCCCGCTTCGACACCGAGTTGCTCCACCTCGGCTGCGGATGCTGCCACGACCAACACCGACGAGCCCGAGCCCAGCACGGGCCCGACAGCCCGGAGCCAGTCGAGATGACGCCAGTTCCCGACAATCGCCACGACCGGAGTCCTCAGACCTGACACGGTCTTGGTGACCACGTCGTCGAGCGGATGACGGTCGGGAGACCGGCCGTTCTCCGGCGAGGTCCCCGTCGGGATCGAACGGGGCAGGTTGGGAGGGCTCGCCCGGCTGAGTAGCGTCGAGACAGGGGCTACATAGTGCCGGGCGGTCCACACCAGACCCTGGAGAAGGTCCGGGTCGACGACCGGTGCCGACCCGGAGATGCCGGCGACATCTTTGAGCTTGCCCTCCCTGTCGGCAGCCGTCTCCACGACCCAGCCCCGGACTCGTCGTCCCGAGAGTGGGACGCGGACGATCGAACCGATGTGGATGTCGGGTGCGAGATGCTCGGGGACGGAGTACCAGAAGCCGTCGTCGACGGAGAATGAGGCGACGTCGGGGACGACACGTACCGCGGGGTTCACACCCCCGCGGCAGCCTTGATGTCGTCCACGCGGTCCAGTTGCTCCCAGGCGAACTCGGGACGGCCGAAGTGCCCATAGGCAGCCGTCGCTGAGAAGACAGGGCGGGTGAGGTCGAGGTGCTCGATGATTGCGGCGGGACGAAAGTCGAACACGTCCAGCACCACATCTTCGATCTTCGTCGGGTCGACCCGCTCCGTGCCGAAGGTCTCGACGTGTATCGAGAACGGCTCCGGCTTGCCGATGGCGTAGGCCAACTGGATCTCGAGACGTTCGGCGACACCCGCTGCGACAAGGTTCTTCGCCGCCCAGCGAGCTGCGTAGGCAGCGGAGCGGTCGACCTTGGTGGCGTCTTTGCCCGAGAAGGCCCCGCCACCGTGCCGGGCGTAACCCCCGTAGGTGTCGACGATGATCTTGCGTCCGGTGAGCCCGGTGTCGGCGACCGGGCCTCCGATCTCGAAACGGCCGCTCGGGTTGAATATGAACTCGACATCGTCGGCCATCAGATCGGCTGGGATGACGTCTTTGACGACTGTCTCGAGGATGTCGTCTCGCATGGCGGACTGATCCTGATCGGGCCCGTGGTGTGTCGAGATCAATATCTTCGCCACGGCTACCGGGTCGTCACCTTCGTACCGCACCATGACCTGGGTCTTGCCGTCCGGTCGCAGGTAGTCGACGATCTTCTTCTTGCGCACGTAGCTGAGACGCTCCGCCAACCGATGGGCCAACTGGATGGGAAGGGGCATCAGTTGGTCGGTCTCGTTGACCGCGAACCCGAACATCAGGCCCTGGTCGCCGGCACCGAGCTCCCGGTCGACGCCTTCGGCGATGTCCGGGCTCTGCTCGTGGATGCGGTTGTCGACCTCGACCGTCGATGAGGCGAAGTCCTCGTCGAATCCGTTGTACCCGATCCGCTCGAGCGTCTCGCGAACGATGGTGTCGATGTCGAGTTCGGCGCCGACTCGCATTTCGCCCCCCACGACCGCGAGCCGGGTGGTGACGAATGTCTCACAGGCCACCCGTGCGGTGGGGTTGATGCAGAGGGCGGCGTCGAGGACGGAATCGGAGACGGCGTCCGCGACCTTGTCCGGGTGCCCTTCGGTGACGGACTCGGAAGTGAAGTAGGACGTGCGCATGGAGGGGGCGAGGTTAACCCCTCGCCGGGAGTTCGGCCATGACACGCTCGACCAACTTGGCCGCAACCGCTTGTTTGCTCATCACTGGCCAGGGGTCGGTGTTGCCATCGCGATCGATGACCACGACCCGGTTGGTGTCGGTACCAAACCCCGAGCCTGGCTCGGTCACGTCGTTGTAGACCAGGAGGTCGACTTTCTTCGCCCTGCCTTTCTCGATGGCACGGTCGACACCGCCGGTCTCGGCGGCGAATCCCACGACGTATGGGGGATGATCACGGGCCACTACTGAGGCGAGGATGTCCGGAGTCGGCTCCAACTCGACCATGTCGAGGCCGTCGGAGCGAGCCAGCTTGGTCTCGCTGGGATCCTTGGGGCGGAAATCCGCCACCGCCGCGGCCAGGATGGCCACGTCGGTCTCGACGTCGGTGACCGCTTCCAGCATCTCCTCGGCGGTCTCCACCGGGATCACCTTCACCGAGGGCAACACCGGAAGGTCCGACGTCGTGACCAGGGTCACGTCCATGCCCGACCGAGCTGCCTCGTCGGCGATGGCATGGCCCATCTTTCCCGTCGAGCGGTTGCCGAGATAGCGAACCGGGTCGACGGGCTCCCGGGTACCTCCGGCGGTGACCAGGAAGCGACGAGACTCGCCTGCGGGAGTGAGCACTCTCCTGATCATCTCGAAGACTTCGTCGGGCTCGGCCACGCGCCCAATCCCGATGTCGCCGCCGGCGAGCTCGCCACTCCCCGGCCCGATGAGGTGGTAGCCGTCGGAGCGGAGAGTGGCGACGTTGCGACGCGTGGCGGGATGCTCCCACATCTCGGTGTGCATCGCCGGGGCGATCAAGACCTTCCCCGTGTAGGCCATCAGAGTGGCGGAGACGAGATCGTCGGACAACCCGTTCGCCAGACGTGCGATCGTCGCCGCCGTCGCCGGCGCGACCACGATCAGCTCGGCCCAGCGCGCCAGTTCGGTGTGGGGGGAGACCATTTCCCCACCGAACAGACCCGAGTAGGGCTGGGATCCGGTGATGGCGCCGAATGTCTGGGGTCCGACGAACTCACGGGCCGACTCGGTGAGCATGACCCGGAGGTCGGCATCGGCCTCGACCAATCGCCGGGCCAGGTAGGCAGACTTGTAGGCAGCGACTCCCCCGGTTACGGCGAGAAGTACCCGCCGGCCGCCCAGCATCTATTCCTCGACGGTCTCGACCGCGACCTTGCCCTCGGCGATCTCTTCCATGGCGATCGTCAGCGGTTTCCTGGAGAGTGAGTGAACCTGGGGTGGAACGAACTCGCCGTACCCGACGCCCAATTGATGGAAGTAGCTGTTGATTTGCCGGGCTCGGCGGGATGCGACCACGACTGTGGCAAATCGGTTGCCGATCTGGTCGATGACGTCCTCGAGTTTCATGTCGTCCTTCGGGGGGAGATTGGGAGTTCTCAGACTACCCGAATCGGCCTCACAAGCCAGATCTCACCTTCTCGACGTGCTCGAGGATCTCGTCGACGACCTCGTCGATGGTCCGACCCGAGGTATCGACCACCAGGTCGAATTGCGAGTGATCGGTGTAGTCGAGGCCGTAGTAGGTGAGGTATCGCTTCCGTTCGGACTCGGTGCGCGACTCGATGGCGGCCAGTGTGTCGGAGAGGCTCACGTTCTCGTGCTCGGTGCCGCGCCTGGCGGCGTAGACCCGTCTCGCCGCAACCTCGGGCTCCACCTCGAGGAACACCTTCACCGACCCCGGGATGAAATGCCAGCCCAGCCGAGCGTCCATGACGAGATCGTCGCTCTCCTCTCCGAGACGGACGGTTCGAGCGTCGATCTCGCGGTCGATCGAATCCCGCTCCTCCGCGGTGCGGGACAATTGAAGGATGGACAGACCGCGTTCGGCCGCCATCTCTCGCATGAAATCTCCCGCCGACACATGTCGGAAGTCGAGTGCGTCGGCGACCCGGGTAGCCACCACACTCTTGCCGGACCCCGGCCGGCCCGAGATGGTGATGATCACCGGGGAATCAGGAGAACTCGGCGATCAACGCTTCTTTTTGCTTGTCACCGAGACCACGGATCCGCCGGTTCTCGGCGATTCCGAGCGACTCCATGAGACGCTTGGCCTTGATCTTCCCGGTCCCGGGCATGGCAGCGATGAGTGACTCGACTTTGAGACCTGCCAGTAGCTCCTCGGACTCGGCCCGCTGGAAGAGCTCTGAGATCCGCAATGACCCGGTCTTGAGCAACTCCTTCACCTCAGCGCGTACCCGCCGCGCCTCTCCGGCTTTGGCGAGAGCGGCCTTTCTCTGCTCGTCGGTCAATTTCGGTGGCTGCGCCATCTCCTCCTCCTGGGTATGGGGCCTATCCAATCGACGATAGCCCCTGGGGCTCAGTCGAATGCGGCGATCGAAGAAGCGATTTCGCGGGCGCTAACCACTGGATCGGATGATCCGGTGATGGGTCGGCCGACCACGAGGTAGTCGGCCCCATCCGCTCGCGCCGCTTCGGGTGTCGCCACACGCTTCTGATCATCGTTCTTCGATGTTCCAGGTCGTACCCCGGGAGTGAACACCTCCAAACCTGGTTCGGCCATTTTCACCGCCCTGACCTCGGCCGGAGAGCACACCACGCCCTCCGCGGAGGCCTTCGTCGCCAACCGTGCCATGTCGACCACATGGTCCTCGAGGTCCGCGTCGATCCCCAGGATCGGTAGGTCGGATGCAGTCAACGAGGTGAGCATGGTCACCACGAGTACGCCTGTCCCCCCCATCGCCGCATTCGCTGCCTCGATCATGTCGACGCCCCCGCCGGCGTGAACGGTGACCCACCTGGCTCCGGCGGCCTGTATCTGCGCCGCGGCACGTTCGACCGTGTTCGGGATGTCGTGGAGCTTGGCGTCGACGAAGACCGGTTTGTCGTGATCTGCGATCGTTTCGATGGCGAGGGGACCCACGCCCATCAGCAGCTCCATGCCCACTTTGAACCCACCGACCACCGGGGCGAGGTCCGTGGCCAACCGATTCGCCTCTTCGATAGTGGGCACGTCGAGAGCGACGATGATCCGGTTCACCACTCCCCCACCGTACCAATCAGATCGGTGACCGAGGACGCGCCCAGCCGCCTCATCTCCTTTTCCATTTCCCGCAACAAACGTCCTCCGGCCCGTGGCTCGGCGAGGTGAATGGTCCCGGCCGCGACTGCGGATGCACCGCTGACCAGGTACTCGACGATGTCACGGCCATTGCTGACTCCCCCACACCCCACGATGGGAACACCGGGCAACGCCGTTGCCACCTGGTACACACAACGGAGGGAGATCGGTTTCAGACCCGGGCCAGAATATCCCCCGACACCGCCACTGAGGAGAGGTTTGCGATCGGCGAGCGAAACGCCGAACCCCAAGGCCGTGTTGGTGAGCACGAGGATGTCGGCGCCGGCATCGTGGCATGCGGTGGCCACGGCCACGATGTCGGGCGTGTTGGGCGACAGTTTGGCGGCGATCGGTAGGTCGACTGCCGACTTGACCGCCTCCACGACATCGTGACTTCGCCGGGCGTCGAAGGAGAACATCTCGCCGTCGTCGAGGTTGGGACAGGACAGGTTGACCTCGACCGCGGCCACCCCGGCAGTGCCCAGACCCTTGGCGACGAGCGCGAAGCCTTCGGGATCACCGGCGACCGCTGAGCCCCATACGGGGACCTGCAGCGACGGCAATCGGGTTCGCATCGATGACACCCAGTCCTCGATGCCCTGATTCTGGATGCCGATGCCATTGAGCATCCCGACCTCAGTGGGTGCCAAACGGGGCGGTCGGCGGCCGGTCCATGGCTCGGGCGCCACCGACTTGGCGACCGCGGCCCCATACTTGCTCTGGTCCGCTATCTCGGCCCACTCCCAGACGGAGCCCACCGTGCCTGAGGCGGCGATGAGGGGGGTCCGGAGCTGTAAGGGCCCCAACTGCAATGTCACGTCCTGGAATGCCATTCCTGGAGGCTCCTGGGCTTGTTTATGGCACCGGGGCCGGCTCGCAGGCTCCTGGCCACGGCGAGACCGCCCTGTACGGTCGTGACACAAGGGATCTTGAGCCGGCGGGCCGCCTGACGGATGGTGATCCCGTCGTGACGAGCGCGCCCACCACGGGGCGTGTTGACGACCAGATGCACTTCTCCGTTGGCGAGTCGCTCTCCGATGTCGCGGGGGCCTTCCCCGACCTTGTTCACGACTTCGGCGGTGAGGGCGTGATGTCTGAGGAAACGAGCGGTCCCCTTGGTGGCGAGCAGTTCGAAGCCGAGCATGGTGAAGGCCTGGGCCACCGCGAGCCCGAGCTGTTTGTCACGGTCGGCGAACGAGAGAAACACCCGCCCGCGGTCGGCGAGCACATTGCCTGCCGCGAGCAGGGCCTTTCCGTAAGCCACGCCGACGTCGGGGCCGATGCCCATCACCTCACCGGTCGATTTCATCTCCGGGCCGAGGACGTTGTCCTCCTCAGGGAAACGGTCCCAGGGCAATACCGCGTCTTTGACCGCCACGAAGCTCTCTTCGGGATGCTCCGTCACCACTCCCTCCGCGCGGAGCTCAGTGATGGTCGAGCCCATCATCACCCTGGCGGCGATCCGGGCAAGGGCAATGTCCTTCGCCTTCGAGATGAAAGGCACGGTCCGGCTCCCACGAGGATTGGCCTCGAGCACGTAGACCTCGTCACCTTTCACGGCGAACTGGATGTTGATCAGCCCACGCACCTCCAGGGCGCGTGCGAGCTCGTTGGTCCCACGCAGGATCTCCTTCATCGCCTCCTCGGAGATGGTGGGTGGCGGAGTCACGCATCCTGAGTCGCCCGAGTGGACACCGGCTTCCTCGACGTGCTCCATGACCCCGCCGACCAGCAGCTCGGCTCCGTCGTACACCGCGTCGACATCGACTTCGATAGCCGATTCGAGGAAACGATCGAGCAGGATCGGGTTGGCTGTGATCTCCGGGTCTGCCTCGCCGTAGATCTCGCGCACGTAGTCCCCCAGCTCCTCGAGGCTGTAGATCACCTTCATCTTGCGACCCCCCAGCACGTAGGAGGGTCGGACCATCACCGGGAACCCGATCTGGTCGACGACCTCTTGGGCCTCCGCTGCCGACAATGCGCTGCCGGCGGCAGGCTGGGTCAGCCCGAGGTTCCGGCAGATCTCGGCGAACTGCTCCCGATCCTCCGCCAGTGCGATCGCGGCCGGGGAGGTGCCCGCGATCGTCACTCCTTCCCTCTCCAGTTCCTCGGCGAGGTTGAGCGGGGTTTGACCTCCGAGCTGCACCACCACCGCCTCGGGCTTCTCGGCGTCGATCACGCCGAGGACGTCTTCCACCGTCAATGGCTCGAAATAGAGCCGATCCGAGGTGTCGTAGTCGGTGGAGACGGTCTCGGGATTGCAGTTGATCATCACGGTCTCGTAGCCGGCGTCCCGGAGGGCTAACGAGGCGTGAACACAGCAGTAGTCGAACTCGATGCCTTGTCCGATCCGGTTTGGCCCCGACCCGAGCACCACCACACGGGGACGATCTGCCGGCACGACCTCCGTCTCGTCTTCGAATGTCCCATACATGTACGGGGTGTGGGCTTCGAACTCGGCAGCGCAGGTGTCGACGGTCTTGTAGGTGCGGGCGATCCCCGCCCGGAGACGCATACGCCGGACCTCCACCTCGGGGAGATCCCACAGGTGGGCGATCTGGCGGTCCGAGAAGCCGAACCGCTTGGCCTCACGCAGCAACCGATCGTCACGCTCCTGTTCCAGTTCGATACGCAGTTCGACGATCTCGGCCATCTGGTCGACGAACCACGGGTCGACCGAGGACAGCGAAGCGACCATGTCGACCTTCCAGCCACGTCTCAGAGCCTCACCCATGGCGAAGACGCGCTCCGGTGTCGGAATCGAGACCATCTCCTCGAGCCGATCGTCAGAGACTCCCCGCACCCCTCTCTCCCCGGGGTCGGCGTTGAGCCCGGACCTCCCGTTCTCGAGGCTGCGCAACGCCTTTTGCAGGGCCTCGGGGAAGGTGCGGCCGATGGCCATGGCCTCGCCGACGCTCCGCATCGAGGTGCCCAACCGGGTCGAAGCCGAGGGGAACTTGGCAAAGTCGAATCGCGGGATCTTGACGACGGTGTAGTCGAGCGCCGGCTCGAACGATGCCGGGGTGGCCTTGGTGATGTCGTTGGCGATCTCGTCGAGGGTGAACCCGACGGCGAGCAGAGCGGCGATCTTGGCGATGGGGAAACCGGTGGCCTTGGACGCGAGGGCTGAGGAACGGCTGACCCTGGGGTTCATCTCGATGACCAGACGTCGTCCGGATGCAGGGTCGACGGCGAACTGGACGTTGGAACCACCGGTTTCGACACCTATCGCCTCCAGCACGGCGATCCCGTCGTCACGCATCTCCTGATACTCACGGTCGCTCAACGTCTGTATCGGTGCCACGGTGATCGAGTCTCCGGTGTGCACGCCCATCGGATCGAAGTTCTCGATGGAACAGACGATGACGGCGTTGCCGATGCGGTCGCGCATCACCTCGAGCTCGTACTCCTTCCAGCCGAGGACGGACTCCTCGACCAGGATCTCGCTGACGGGAGAGGTTTCGAGCCCGTGCTTGGCAACCTCGAGGAATTGCTCTTCGTCATCGGCGATTCCGGTCCCGCCCCCGCCGAGGATGAACGAGGGCCGGACCATGACCGGGTATCCGATCTCACGGGCGATCTTCACCGCCTCCGTCATAGAACGGGCATACCCGGCCTCTGGTACCTCGAGACCGATCGACTCCATGGTCTCCTTGAACAGGCCGCGGTCCTCGGCCCTATCGATGGCCTCCAACCCGGCGCCGATCATCTCGACGCCGTGGCGGTCGAGGACTCCGCTACGAGCCAGCTGCGACGACACGTTCAGCGCGGTCTGTCCCCCGAGAGTGGGTAGGAGCGCGTCTGGTCGCTCCCTGGCGATGATCTCCTCCACGACCTCCGGGGTGATTGGCTCGATGTAGGTGGCGTCGGCGTATTCGGGATCCGTCATGATCGTGGCCGGGTTGGAGTTCACCAGGATCACCCGGTACCCCTCGGCCCGGAGGACTTTGGCCGCCTGTGTGCCCGAGTAGTCGAACTCGCACGCCTGGCCGATCACGATGGGTCCGGAGCCGATGAGGAGAATCGAGTGGATGTCGCGACGCCCCGGCATCAGCGCACCGCCTCGACGAGGGTGGCGAAACGATCGAAGAGTGGCGAGGCGTCGCGGGGCCCGGGGGCGGCTTCGGGGTGATACTGCACCGAGAAGACCGGATGGTCTTCGAGCACCATCCCCTCCAGGGTCCCGTCGTTGAGGTTCTGATGGGTTGGGCGCACCGAGCCGAACTCCGTCGCGACGACCGCCGGCAGCAGTTCGGGCCCCGCCAATCCCACCTTCGGCGGTGCCTCGTCGGGGCTGAGGCTCCACAGGTCGACGGCGAAACCATGGTTCTGAGCCGTTACCTCCACCCGACCGTCGTCCAGACGCCGCACCGGGTGGTTGCCCCCGTGGTGGCCGAAGGGCAGTTTGTAGGTGCTCGCCCCAACGGCGAGGGCGAGGACCTGGTGCCCGAGGCAGATGCCGAACAGCGGGAGCCTGCCGATGAGGGCTCGGATGGTCGCGGTCGTGGTCGTCAGAGGCTCGGGATCACCCGGGCCGTTGGAGACGAAGACCCCGACTGGGTCGTGGCCGATGATGTCTTCGGGTGAAGTGTGCGCCGGCACCACCTCGACGGCAAAACCTCTACGAGTCAGGTTTCTGAGGATGTCGCGCTTCATGCCCAGGTCGATGGCGACGATGAGGCCACGTTCGTCGCCGTCGGCGGCGAGACGATATGGCTCCTTGGTGGAGACCTCGCTGGCGAGATCGCGGCCCAGCATCGAGGGGGCTTCAGCGGCGATCTGTCGCAAGTCCGCTTCGTCGACGCCGGCGCCCATCGCTATGGGCATCGCCCCGCGGTCCCTGATGTGACGTGTCAGCCGGCGGGTGTCGACGTCGGCCAACGCCACGACCCCGTTGCTGCGGAAGTACTCGGCGAGACTCCCACGGGACCTCCAGTTGGAGTGCCGGCGCGAGAGCGACTTCACCACGAGACCCGCCACGGCGGGTTCCCCGGACTGGTCGTCATCGGGGTTGACGCCGTAGTTGCCGATGTGTGGGGAAGTCATCACAACGACTTGCCCGGCGTACGAAGGGTCGGTGAGGATCTCCTGGTAGCCGGTCATCGATGTGTTGAACACCGCTTCTCCCGTGGTGACGCCCTCGACGCCGACCGAGTGTCCATTGAAGACCGCTCCGTCGGCAGTGATCAGTTGGGCAGGTCGGCCTTTCATGCCACCTCGCTCCCGTAGACGACGCGGCCCTTCCGGATCGTGGCCTTGACCTCTCCGCGCATCTGGCGGCCAAGGTAGGGGCTGTTGGCCGACTTCGACCTGAAGGTGTTCGCGTTCCAGGTCGAAGCGGGATCGAAGACCACGAGGTTCGCCGGGCTGGCCGGCTCGACGAGGCGACCGTGATCGGCCAGCCCCAGCAGGCGGGCCGGAGTCACCGAGAGGGCTTCGAAGAGACGGTCCCGATCTGACAGTGCCTCCCAGACGGCTGCTGCCGCGGTCTCCAGTCCGATGACTCCACGGGGGGCCGCGGTGAACGGGACGCTTTTCTCGGCGACGGTGTGGGGTGCGTGGTCGGTGGCAACGACGTCTATGACCCCTGAGGCGAGTGCGTCGATGATCGAAGCGCGGTCATCGGCCGAACGCAGTGGGGGATACATCTTGAAGTTTGGGTCCAGATCCACGAGGGCGGTCTCGTCGAACGTGAGGTGATGAGGGGTGACTTCGGCGGTCACGGCCAACCCCAAGGCCTTTGCCTGTTCGATCACTTGAATCGTGGCCGCCGCCGACACGTGCTGACAGTGATAGCGGGACCCGGTGGCGGCGGTGATCTCGATGTCACGCCGCACCATCTCCGTCTCGGCTTCCGGTGCCAGCCCGCCGATTCCGAGACGCCGCGATGTCGGTCCCGGGTGCATGTGCCCGTCCCGGGTCATCGACGGGTCCTCGGCGTGCTGGGCCACGAAGGCACCGGGCAGGGCGGCGATGCGTGTCATCACCTGCTCCATGACGGTGGTGTCGGTGAGGGCGTCCCCGTCGTCGGTGAAGAGTCTCACTCCGGTCTCGTACAGATCCTCCAAGTCGGCGGGAATAGCGCCCAGCCTCCCCAATGTCAGGGCCGCCGCCGGTATGACGTCCACGATGTCGAGGTCAGCAGCAGCGGCGAGGACCGATTCGACGACTTTGCGGCTGTCCATCGGCGGGTCGGTGTTGGGCATGGCAGTCACGGCGGTGAAGCCCCCGGCGGCAGCGGCAGCGGACCCCGAGGCGATGTCCTCTTTCCAGGTCTGACCCGGCTCCCGCAGATGGGTGTGGAGGTCGACGAAACCCGGACCGACGAGACATCCCCCCGCCTCGATCACGACATCTCCATCGAGGTCGGTTCCGAGGGCCGTCACCAAACCTCCGTCGACGGCAACCTCGGTCACAGCCCAACCGTCGGGTGTCAGCACGGTCC
>Ga0299914_10000338_pt1 | contig 27941 bp, 28 predicted proteins | sample RVTome_10_FD_201361 | JGI IMG/M metagenome (GOLD analysis project Ga0299914, IMG submission 201361) | Soil microbial communities from uranium-contaminated site in the Upper Colorado River Basin, Wyoming, United States - RVT153D57 (version 2) ... | reverse complement strand
TTCGAGGGCCCGGACGGGCCGGCGAGCCTGCTCGACCTGTTCGAGGGCCGGCGCCAGCTGGTCGTCTACCGCGCCTTCTACGCGCCGGATGTCACCACCTACCCACAGGCGGGTGGCGCGTACCCCGAGCGGGCCTGCGTGGGCTGCTCCTTCGGCGCAGACCAGGTCGCGCACCCTGCCCACCTGAACGCCCGGGACACGACGCTCGTGTTCGTCTCGCGCGCCCCCCAGGCCGAAATCCAGGGCCTGAAGGAGCGAATGGGCTGGCAGAAGATCCCCTGGTACACGATCACCGACGACTTCGACGCCGACTTCGGGGTGGACGAGTGGCACGGTACGAATGCGTTCATCCGTGAGGGCGAGAACGTCTTCCGCACCTACCTCATCAACAGCCGCGGCGACGAGGCGATGGGGAGCACCTGGGCGTACCTCGACATCACTGCCCTCGGCCGCCAGGAGGAGTGGGAGGACTCACCGGAGGGCTACCCGCGGACCCCGCCCTACGGGTGGTGGAACTACCACGACGCCTACGGCAAGGAAGCGTGATCCCGGATGTTGCGAGATCGCCGATCTGCGTCGAGCCAATGGGTCCAGAACGGTGTCCAGCAACACGCCGGATAAGGTACCGACCGGGCCGCTCCGACCTCCCGCCGGGGCCGCTCGGTGACGACAACGCCTAGAGGGGCTTCCGACCGCTCGGGATGCGGCACTCTGCGCACGGACGACCGTCCCACAACGGAGCCACACAGGTAGCGCTCACTGTCCCGGCCGCCCATCGGCACCTTCGCTGACTCGTTGCCGTGCCGCACCGCAGATCGCTTTGCGTTGTGCTTGCCCTTGGGGCCGGCAACCTCGACGACGTTCGCGTCGAGCAGCTCGGCGAACTCCTCGAGTCCGGTGGCGAGCGCGGCGGCCATCGGGCCCTCCTTCATCCGCTCGGCGTACCGTGCCCGCTCGCCATCGAGCTTGACCTGCAACGACTCGGACAGACCAGGCTTCGCGAGATCGACCAGGCCTGGGCCCGCCACGAGCCGCAGATCGGTCGCGCGCGACACAGCCTTGATCGCGTGAGACGCCGACATGGTGGTGGTCCTCCCACTTGGTTGGGTGGTCCAACCTCAGCCTGCTTCAGCGCGGGGCCGAGGCGAGGACCACCACCCACATGCTCCACGACACCCTGTCTCGCCCACGACTACCTTCGCGCCGACGGCAGTGACAAGGATCCGACCGATACGGGCAGGAGGTAGCAGTGCAGTTCGACTCCGCCAGCGTGCGAATCGTCGTGGATCTGACGCTTTGTCAGGGTTACGCGCAGTGTTGCTTCTTCGCTCCTGACGTCTTCAGGTTCAATGGTCAGGAAGCACTCATGTACGTGCCCGAGCCGAGCGACGACCAACGCGAGAGGGTCTGGCGCGCGGTCGAGGCGTGTCCGGTGCAGGCGATCGCGGTCGAGGACCCGGACGCAGGCGAGGAAGCGTGAGCGAACTGGGTGCGACCGACCGGGTCGTCGTCGTTGGCGCGTCGCTCGCCGGTCTGCGAGCGGCCGAGGAGCTTCGCCGGAAGGGCTTCGAAGGGCCTCTCACACTCATCGACTCCGAGGATGCCGAGCCGTACGACCGGCCGCCGTTGTCGAAACAAGTTCTGCTCGGCATGGCCCCGGCCGACCGGACGCGGCTGCCGCGAGTGCAGGATCTCGGTGAGGTCGAGTGGATTCGGGGGGTCGCGGCCACGGGCCTCGATCGCACGCGCCCGGTCGTAGAGCTCGCCGACGGTCGCGCGATCCCCTACGACCGGATCCTCATCGCGACCGGTGTGCGCAACCGACCCTGGCCGGTCGCGTCCGAAGCTGCCCTTGGGGGTGTCGTGTCCGTTCGGACGCGCGCCGATGCCGCGGAACTCGCTTCGCTTTTGGCAGTACGGCCCGAGCGGGTGCTAGTGATCGGCGGTGGATTCACCGGGTCGGAGATCGCGTCGGTATGTCGCCAGCTCGATCTCGCAGTGACGCTCGTCGAGCGCGGACCCGCCCCACTCGTCGGCGCGCTCGGCGGTGTGATCGGGTCGATTGCCACGGAGATCCAACTCGAACACGGAGTCGACCTCCGGTGCGGGATCACAGTCGACGCACTCGAGGGGGATGATCAGGGTCGGGTCCGCCAAGCCACGCTGTCCGACGGGACTCGGCTCGACATCGACGTCGCGGTCGTCGCGCTGGGAGCCGTGCGCAACACGGAGTGGTTGCGCGAGTCACGGCTCGCCGCGGGTCCGATGGGCATCGCGACCGACGCCGGGTGTCGTGCGATCGACATCGATGGGCTCGTCGTCGACGATGTCTTCGCGGCTGGTGACGTGACGCGCTTCCCGCATCCGCTCTACGGCTACGAGTTCCTCGCGCTCGAGCACTGGGGGAACGCGGTAACGCAGGCGCGCGTCGCCGCGCACAACATGGTGAGCCCGACCCTCGCTCGCGTTCCCCACATCGCTGTCCCCGTGTTCTGGTCCATGCAGTTCGGCCTGAACATCAAGTCCGTCGGTGTGCCGAACTATGGAGAAGAGATCCAGTTCACGCAGGGGTCCGTCACCGACCGGACCTTCGTGGCCGCGTACGGGCACCAGGGACGACTCGTCGCCGCGGTGACCTTCGACAACGCGAAGTGGATCGACTTCTACCGCCGCGAGATCGAGACCGCCGCGCCGTTCCCACCTGATCTGCACGCGCTCGACGGGCCGGCTACGAGCGCCCCCATCTCCGCCGATTTCCCGCATCCCTGGCTTCCGTACGACCCACCGCCGGTCGTGCTCACCGGCCACGCCTTCGACGAGATGCGGGCGAAGGTGATCCGACCGGAGGGAGCCCGACAAACGTGAGCAACGACACACTTATGCATGAGTTGGCTGCCGACGAGAGCCGCCCGAACCCCTATCCGATCTACGAGCGGTTCCGTGAGTCGCCGGTCACGAAGCTCGACGACGGCAGCTATGCGGTGAGCACGTACCGCGAGATCACGGCGCTGTTGCACGATCCCCGCATCAGCTCCAACCCCGAGAACCTGCCGGTCGCACCGCCGAACACACCGGCCGTGCGACCTTTCATCCTACGTGATCCGCCGGAGCACGACCGGTTGCGCCGCATCGCCATGCGCCACTTCGGCCCGCCCGCGACGCCCGACACGATCGTGGGTGTGGAGCCGGAGATTCAGGCGGTGGTCGACCGGCTCATCAACGATCTCGGCAACGGGGGTCGCATCGACATCGTCGACCAGTTCTCGTACCCGCTTCCGGTCACGGTCATCTGCGAGCTGTTCGGGGTGCCGCGCGAGGACGAGCCACAGTTCCACGTGTGGGGCGACGAGCTCACGGCCGCGCTCGGCGCCCGCGATCGTGTCGACGGTGCCGAAGAGCTGGAGCGTCAGCGTGGCGAGGCACAGATGGCCCTCGGCGCGTATCTCATGGGATTGTTGCAGGGCCATCGCGACGACCCTGACGACAGCATGCTGTCGCACATGGCCAACGACCCGAACGACGACCGCATGACCGACCTCGAGATCGCGGCGAGCGGTGTGCTGCTGTTCGTCGCGGGCCACGAGACCACGGTGAATCTCATCAGCAACGGGATGTTGACCTTGCTCCGCCATCCCGACGTGCTGGAACGATTCCGCGGGGATCCTGACCTCGCGCCCTCCCTCGTCGAGGAGCTCCTGCGCTTCGAGCCGCCCGTGCAGTACCTCCCCAACCGCAGCACGATCGCCGACATCGAGATCGCAGGCACGACCATCCCCCAAGGTTCCCATGTGAACCTCCTGCTGGCCGCCGGCAACCGCGATCCCCTCCAGTTCGAGAACGCCGAGCGGTTCGTTCCCGACCGGCGCGACAACCAGCACTTCGGGTACGGCGGCGGTGTCCACTACTGCTTCGGTGCTCCGCTCGCGCGCCTCGAGGCCCAGATAGCACTCGCCGAGCTGGTCCGACGCCTCCGGAACCCTCAGCTCGTGACCGACCCGCCGCCCTACCGCCCGAGCCCGGTGTTGCGCGGTCCGATCCACCTCCTCGTCGACATCGACGGCATCGACCCCTGACGACCGCGAGCCGACCATACGCGGAGCCATCGAATCGATTCTGGCCCTGGCCTCCGGCGTTCGGCCGCTGGCTGGGTGCTCGGGCTCGCCGCGGTCGCGACCGTGACGCTCGTCATCTTCGATCCACAGGACTTCACCGACGAAGCTCCCACGAACGTCGCCGCGGCGCTGCACCTCGCGCTGGGCGTGCTGCTTCTCTGGTTCGGTGTGCGACGGTGGCGAACCCGACCGGGACCGGGTGAGCTCCCGACACCGCCGAAGTGGATGAGTGGGCTCGCAACGCGCGGGACGCTCCAAGCAGTCGTGGCCAAGTACGGTGTGATGACCAAGTTCAGCAAGCTGCTCGGAACTCTGGGCGGGATCGTCAACGCAAACCCATCCCCTACGGCGACTGTGGCGTCGTCGTCACCTTTACAGGATGACGGCCGGCCGCCGTACACGACCCGGCACCGACTGGATGGCTTGGCGGCGATAGACGGCTCCGTTGGACGAGGTCGTCACCTGGCCTGTTCGAAGTATGCCTCCGAGCGGTCGTTCCCGTACAGGATCCACAGGATGAACGCCCCCCAGAGGAGCGTGATCAGACCGCTCCACAAGTAGGCGCCGTCATGGTGGATGAACATCAACACGACCGCCCACGCCATGTTCAAGCCTTGGACCACCGCCACGATGAGACGGGCAGCCGGCACACCTCGCAACAGCGCAGTCGCCACGACGAAGACCAGCACGGCAACGATCAGGCCGATGATCGAGATCGATAGGAGATGGGTCCCGGTCTGACCCGTGGCCTCTTTGACCTGGTCCTGGTTGCGAACGGCGAGGACGGTCACGGCTCCAGCCGCGCCAAGGATCGCCTGTATGTACATGAGCACCGCGACGAACGTGATCACACCAGGTCGCCGCACCGAAGCAGTGGTCGTCATCTTCCCCCCAAACCAGAGACGGACTCGGGCACGGTAGCAGGTGACTCCGTGACCGGCGCCCGACAGCCCACCTCAGCGCGGCAGCAAGCGGGGGCAGGCCAGCCCCCGCTCAGCTCCGAGGATCCAGATACGTGCCGTACGGGGCGTAGGAGACGCACGAAGGTGCCTGAGGCCACGTTCATCTCATCGCGCTCCACAACGCCCCTTGTCGCAGACGCCGCCAGGACCACAACGCCAGCCTGTGCGAGGCGGGCCCAACCGACCGACCACGCCCCTGGAACAGCCTCGGGCCGGTTGTCACATGGCGTGCCTGCACGACTTACTCGGTCCCCCAGTCGTAGGCGCTCGCGGTCGACGCCGCGCAGGCGCCAGCGCCGCTCCCCCGGGATGGCGGCCAAGGGGACACTGACTCCTCAGCCAAGCTCCGCGTCCTCTACAGATGCCGGCCACTACCCTCCAGCGGGCCAGCACCGGCAGACACCACTGCCGCGTTATGTTCGTAGACCCCTCAAACGCCTGAAGCACCATCACCGTGGCCAGCACCCGGGCCGGCACCGTCGGCCGGCCCCGCACCGACTTCGTGTACAGGTCCGCGAAGTAGTCGTCCGAGAACAACCGGCCGCCGTGATCGGCCAACAGCCAGTAGATCGACCCCTCCCGCAACCGATCCCCCGAGATCTCCCTCGGGTTCTCGAACCGCTGCTGCACCTGAGCAACTCCCAACGCCATATACCGAGTCTGTCTTCGCGCCAGCCGCCGATGGTGGATGGTTGCCCACTACTTCAGCAGCGATCTAGAACTTCTCGCCGCGCAGCAGATCAAGTCCGCCCGGGATCACGACGGCGTGACCTGGGAGGAAGTCGGTCAAGCGTTCGACACGACCGCGCAATCTGCTCACACCCGCTTCGCGCACCGGTGACAACCGCGGCCGGCCTGTCCGCGGCCGATCGTTGTCATGTGAGGAGGTGGCTCACCGACGCTCGTTCCGCAATGAGCTCATCGACGTTGCGCCGGAGCATCTCTCGGCCGAACTCGTCGATCTGGACCTCTTCGACGACTTCCCAGCCGCCTCCTGTGCTACGGACGGGGAAGCCGAACTGGAGGCCTTCGGGCACGCCGTGTTCACCGTGGCTGATGACTGCATGCGAGACGAACGAGCCTGACTCGGTCGCGGTCCGGATGCTGCGGACGGAGTCGATGACGGCCTTGGCTGCCGACGCGGCAGAGGATGCACCCCGGGCCTCGATTACGGCTGCACCTCGTTGGGCGACCATTCGCACGAAGTCACCACGAAGCCACTGGAGGTCGTCGATGACCTCGACGGCTGGCCGCCCATCGATGCGAGCGTTGAGAGCGTCGGGGTATTGCGTCGCCGAATGGTTCCCCCACACGACCACGTTCGACACTTCGCCATTGGCCACGCCTGCCTTGCGGGCCAAGTGATTCGCAGCTCGGTTCTGATCGAGTCGCATCATGGCGAACCAGCGGTCGGCGGGGACGTCGGGCGCGTTCGTCCGCGCGATCAGGCAGTTTGTGTTGCACGGATTGCCGACCACGAGGATCCTGACATCGTCACGTGCGTGTTTGGCGATCGCTCGTCCGTGGTGCTGGAAGATCTCGCCGTTCACCTTCAGGAGATCGGCCCGTTCCATGCCTGCCTCGCGTCGCGCCGCACCGAGCAGGACCACCCACTCCGTGTTGTCGAACGCCTCACCGGGATCGGAGGTGATCACCATGTCGGTCAGGAGCGGGTAGTTGCAGTCGTCGAGCTCCATCTCCAGTGCTTCCAGCTGTCGCATGACCGGCTCGATCTCCAGCATGCGGAGAACGATCGGTTGGTCGGGTCCGAACATCTCCCCAGCTGCGATCCTGAACGCGGCCGCGTATCCGACCTGGCCGGCTGCGCCGGTCAGTGCGATGTGCAACGGTGCGCGTGGCGCCATGCAGGAACCTCCTTGCGGACGGTGCGTCGATTCAGATGACGAGGAACGACCGCTTGGCGACCTCGAGAATCAGTGAGGTTTCGACGCCCTTGACCCCGTCGAGCTCGCCGATAGAGCTGGTGATGAAGCGCAGGAGGTGCTCCTGGTCGGTGCAGAGGGCCTCGACGATGAGGTCGTACCGTCCGGTCGAGAGGCCGACGTAGCGCGTCTCCTGATACGTGACGAGCGTCTGGGAGATCGTGCGCAACTGTGGGAGTTCTACGGAAACGCCCAAGATCGCAGACATCGTCGCGCCGAGGGCCTTCGGCGTGGGTACGGCGCTGATCGTGATGAGTTCCTCGTCGAGGAGGCGGGCAATCCGGTTGCGTACGGTCGTCTCTGTGACGGAGAGCGATCGGGCCATCTCGGTGTTGCTCATGCGGCCGTTGGTCTGGAGGAACCGCACTATGTCGAGGTCGAGCGCGTCGAGCAGCGGTCGGTGTCCTTGGTTGCCTGCTTGGCGTGCCACTACGTCTCCATATTCCTCGGCGGTCGTCAAGGCACCGGGCTCGACGAGCGAGGTGATCGGCGAGGATCATTGGCGCTCGCCAGGCAGTCCGGCCTTGAGGTACTCAACGGTCTCGGCGACTGACACTACGTCTGCGTACTTCATGTGCAGGTCGAAGAGGTTGACCTTGTGTGAGATCTGGCTTCGGTCGGCACATGCTTCGTGTGGGATGACAACGTGGAGGTTCAGCTGAAACGCGTCAACGGCCGTTGCGCGGACGCATCCACTGGTCATCATGCCGGTCACGATCGCGGTGTCCACGTGCTCGTACAGCAACAGCGAGGCGAGCTGGGACCCGAAGAAGGCGCTGGGCTTGAGTTGCTTGTGGATGACGACTTCGTTGGCAAGCGGCGTCAGCTGCTCCACGATGACGTCGCCGGGCCCGAGCGCCGGATCAGGTTCAGCCGTTTGGCTTGCCTTCCAGCGGCCCCACTCCGAGGGCGCCACGGCGTGAGATGGGTCCTCCCAGCTCTTGGTGAAGAAGACCGGGATCGTTGCCGCCCGCGCCGCTTCGAGCAGCGTGGCGTTCGCCATCACCGCCGGAACGCCAGTGGCACTCCAGCCGGTCGGGTACTGGCTGTCGACGAACGCTCGTGTCATGTCGACGATGATCAGCGCGGGCCGGGCGCCCCCCTCCAAGGGGCGGTCTAGGTTCGTGTCGCCGCCGCTGAAGGCGGCGACGTCCTCGTCGGGGATCACACCCGCCCAAGGATGTGGCGAAGGATCACTGGGGGCCATGGGTTCGATTATCGACGCGAGTAGGGCTCTCTGTAAAGGACTTCGCAGCGCCGGTCGCCTAAACGGCTTGACATCGAAGTCGCTCGTGCTACGGTGCTCCGCACGAGTCCGTGGGTCTCGTTGCCGGTGCGGGCTCCTGGGGAGGGCGAAGCCTTGCGTTCGGCGTTGACACCGCATGGAGAGCGAACCAGCGGTGACGGGGCAGGAGTCACCGTCGACATCGAGGTCCTCGAGGCTGAGCTTCGACACGCGGGAGTCCGTTTCGTGTTCGGGGCCTACGTCGACATCCACGGTGTCCCGAAGTCGAAGTGCGTGCCGATCGACCACTTCGGAGCAATGGCTGCGGGCTCGGAGCTCTATACGGTTGGAGCACTCGAGGGCATGGGCGACCTCGGGCCCAACGAGGACGAGTGCGTCTCGATCCCGGATCTCGCGACGCTCACTGTACTGCCATGGGACCGTCGCTACGCCTTAGCGGCATCGGACCTGTACTTTCACGGCGAGCCGTACACCCACGACTCACGTCGGGCACTGAGACAACAGGCCGATGCCGCAGCTCGATTGGGTCTGCGGATGAACATGGGTGTCGAGCCCGAGATCTACGTTCTGCGCCAGGTCGACGGCCGCTGGGAGCCCTTCGTTCCCACGGACGCCGACAATTTGCCGACCCGCGGCTATGACCTCGAGGCCACCATCCTTGCCGATCCGTTCCTCGGACCGATGGTTGAGTACATGGACGAACTAGGTTGGGACGTCTACTCGTTCGACCATGAGGGTGGCGATGGTCAGTATGAGTTCGACTTTGGTTACACCGATGCATTGGCGATGGCCGATCGGATGGTCGTACTCCGCCTGATGGCGAAGCACGTGGCGCGATCCCTCGGATGCATAGCGTCTTGGATGCCAAAGCCATGGTCAGAGGCGTTCGGCTCTGGTGCGCATATCAATGTGAGTCTGGCCGACATCGAAACTGGTGAGAACCTGTTCGAGGATGGCGCTGCCGGGATACAAGGCGGTGCCGCGTACACAACGCTTGCTTTGAGGTTCACAGCCGGTGTGCTTGCTCACGCGGACGCGCTCACCGCTGTGTTGTGTCCAACGGTGAACTCGTACAAACGCCTGCTGCCACGGGGTCTGATGAACGAGATCTCTTGGGCCCCCGTTTACAAAGCCTACGGCTGGAACAATCGTACGCTCATGGCGCGCTTGCCTGCGAACCGAAAGTGCTTGGAGGTACGGACCGCGGACAGTGCTTGCAACCCATATCTGGCCGCCGCCATGGTTCTTGCAGCCGGCTTGGAGGGGATCGAGCGGGAGCTCGATGCGGGTGAGCCAATCAACTACGACACGTACAAGACCTCACCCGAGCAGCTCGAGGCCGATGGTGTTCACCGGCTTCCTCAGACCCTCGGCGCAGCCCTTGATGCCTTCGAGCGTGATCCTCTCGCCCGTGACGTGTTTGGTCCCTGCTTTCACGCCGACTTCCTAGCGACGAAGCGTGCCGAGTGGGACGAGTACAACACGGTCGTCGGTGAGTGGGAGCGTCAGAAGTACCTGCGACTCTGGTAGACGCTGGACGTCGCAACAGCGACAAGCGAAAGGACGTCGACATGCACCGAGGCCACCTCGTGAGGCTCCTTGGAGTGGTTCTTGCGTTCGCCGTCTTGGCCGCAGCATGCGGAGACGACGACGGCGATTCGGACGCCAGCGCTTCGGAAACGTCGGCGACGTCGGCGGCCGGCGACGCTGGTACAGCGACGACTGGCTCAGACACATCCGTGACTACGTCAGGTAGCGATGCCAGTACGACGACACCGGGTGAGGCGGCGGGCGACCTCCCGCCGCTTCAGCTTGGTTCGATCGTTTCTCAAACGGGCATCTTCGCCGCAGTCGGTGCTGGAATTCTCCGAGGAGTCGAGCAGGCCGAGGCGACGTGGAATGCCGAGCCGTCGAATCGACAGATAGCGATCACGACGTGCGACGATCAGAGCACGCCAGAGGGCGGTCTCGCCTGCTATCGCCAGCTCGCCGAGAACTCGGATGCGATTGTCGGCCCGCATCTGTTTCCAGGATACCGAGCGGTCAAGGACCTGGTCGCCACGGACGGTCCCGTTCTCATGACGGGCGTTCCCTTCTCTGAGCCGCCAGCGGGCTCCTACATATTTCAGACGCAGCCGAACATAGATGACATCGTCGACGGCCAGCTTGCCTATGCCGCCGAGGCAGAGTTGACCAGGGTTGCTTCGATCACAAGCAATGACCAACCAGGAAACATCGGCATGGACGCAGTGGCCAACCTGGCCGGAGAGCACGGCGTCGAGTTGGTCGCCCAGGAGACACTCGACCCTCAGGCGCAGAACCTATCGCCCCAGGCAGAGAGTATTGCCGCCGCCGAGCCTGATGTCGTCATCTCATGGACGATAGGACCGGCGCTGATCAACGTCCTGCGAGCACTCGATGCTGCAGGGGTCGACGCTCCTGTCCTGATGGGATCCGGAAGCATGAGCGCGCCGATTCTCACCGAGGCGGGCGAGCAGACGCCCCCGACATTGCTGTTCGTTGCCAGTGCATCCTTCGAGCCGGCCGCAATCGACGACGCTGATTACCGGGCGAGAGTCGAGAACTTCAACGATTCGTTCGTTGAGCGCTTCGATCAGGCACCCGACAACAACGCGTACCTCGCTGCCGACGCCGTCTTCTATGTGGCTGAGGCCGGCACATCCGCAGAATCCACCGACGATCTAAGAGACGTCCTGCAGAGCGGTGAGCCCATTGAGAGCATCCTGTGGGGTCCGTATACCTACTCCGGCGATGACCATGTCGGCAGCAAGGGCCGGGATTTCGAGGTGCTCGAATGGAACCTGGACACCCAGACTTTCACGATCGTCGATTGATCTTCTTCGCCAACGCGGTGGTTCCCTGAATGGACCGATTCCTGAATGTCACCTGGTCGGGCGTTTGGATCGGCTGTGAGTACGCGGCCATCGGAGTTGCTCTCGTCGTCAATTTCCGAGCCGCGCGGGTTGTCAACGTAGCTGTAGGTCAGGTGTTCGTATTCACGGCACTGCTGGCTGCCTGGCTCCAAGCGGACGGCACTGACCCGTGGGTCGCACTCCTCGCCGCACTCGTTGTTGGCGGAGCGATTACGGGAGGTCAGGACTACCTACTTCTTCAGCGGCTTCGGTGGGCCACGCCTGCCACGTTGCTCCTAGCCACAGTCGGTGTGTCCACCCTCCTGTCAGGCGCGGCCGTCGTGTTCTTCGGGCGGGACCCGATCAGTGGGAAGGGTGTCGTCAGCGAGGGCTCGTTCGAGCTCGGACCTTGGCGGACCAGCTGGAACACCGTACTTTTCGTCGCCAGCGTCATCGTCCTGGTCTTGGCGTTGTGGTGGCTGAGTGCCAAGACAGATGTAGGCAGAGCCACCTCGGCGGCCGGGCATGACGCCGGCGCGGCGGCGATGCTCGGAATTAACGTCCCGCTGCTACGGCTCACAGCCACGGCCGGGTCTGGCGTGCTCCTCGGCGTAGCTGGGGCCCTGTTCCTCCCGCTCGGCGTGCTCGACTTCTCCCTGGGGCTACGACTGACCTTATTCGGTTTTGTGGCCGCGGCGATCAGTGGCTACTATTCCGTACCAGGCGCACTTATCGGCGGATTGACGTTCGGTGTCGTCGATGCGCTCGGTACCGCCTATCTGTCGTCGACGTTTGGGCTATTCTTCACATTCTCGGCACTCATCATCATCGCGTTCGCCACGCAGTGGGTGCGGACCGAACGGCAGGTCTTCGAGACAGTATGAAGTCGGCTCACGGCACAGATGTTCGGCCGCTTCCCACCGGCCAGACGGCTCCCGTCGGCGAGGATATCGAGGCGCCCGCACGGCGGCCGAGGCTGCCTAGAGCCGCTGTCGCTGCCATTCGCTGGGGAATCCCACTCCTCGTTCTGTTGTTCGCCATCAGGTGGCCGCTCGTCAACGGTGACTTCGGCCTGCATATAGGCAGCATTGTCGCAATCTACGCGCTTGGCGTAATCGGTATCGACCTAGTCGTGGGGCGCGCCGGAATGTTGCAACTTGGTTACGCGGTGTTCTTCGGGATAGGGGCCTACACCGTGGGTGTGGTCGCGAAGCACTCCGATGTCGCTTCCGGGTTGGGCGTGCTGCTGGGTGTCCTGGTCGCCACCGTTGTTGCGGCAGTCGTCGGCACGGCAGTGGTCGGCGTGAGCGGCTACCTCTTTGCGCTCGTGACGCTGGCAGCATCGGCAGCACTGGAGTCTCTTGTTCGTGCTATCCCTGCCCTCGGTGAGACCGCCGGACTGGCGGGCGTGAACCGGAACCTTCTCGGCACTGGCGAACTCGAAGCCATGCCGCTCTACTTCATCCTCGTCGCGCTCACACTCGTCGCCGTGGCGCTCTATTCCCGGGTGAGACGATCAAGGGTGGGGCGCTCGTTGGAAGCCCTCCGTCAGACACCGCACGTCGCCGAGGCAAGCGGGATCGACCTGCGGCGACTCAAGTTCAAGGTTTGGGTGGTCTCCGGAGCAATTGGTGGCTTCGCCGGCGGGCTGTACGCCGTCGCTGTGCAGTTCGTGTCGCCGGATGTCTTGGGCGTCCAGACGAGCATCTCATTCCTCGTCATGAACGTCGTCGGCGGTGCCGGTACTGCATGGGGAGGGATCCCAGGGGCAGCGCTGGTGCGCGGACTCGTGCAGGGAGTCCAGGGTCTCGGCGATTACCAGCTCGTCATCGCCGGCGCCGCGACCATTGCCGTCGTCGCGTGGTTTCCCCGCGGCATCGCCGGCTCGATCGAGCGTCCATGGAGGCGTCTGCTCGACCGGCTCGGTGGCTCGCCGCAAGTTGAAGTCTCCGTCGTCCAAGGTAGAGATGTCGACGGGCACTACTCGCTCTCGTTCCCGGACATCGCAGCCCCGCGCCTGAGCATCGAGACGTTGACTGTCCGGTTCGGTGGACTGTATGCGATAGACGGGTTCTCGATGACCGTCGAACCCGGTCGCGTGACGGCACTCGTGGGCCCCAACGGCTCCGGGAAGACCACCTTGGTCAACGCCGTGACTGGCCGCGTCCCCGCCGAGTCAGGTGTCGTCCGTGTAGGCGATGAGGACATCACTCACGCGTCCCGGCAACACCGCATTAACACGGGAGTCACGCGGACCTTCCAGCTCGTCTCACTCTGCGAATCGTTGACCGTTCGCGAGAACGTCATGCTGGGAGGTCACACCGCTGGAACTGCCGGGTTCCTTCGCGCCGTGATCCCGGGTGCAACCGCAGCGGAGGAAGCGGCGATCCGTGACCGGGCCAATCTCGTGATGCAGTCCCTCGGCATCGAGCATCTCGCCGATGAGAACACCGCCGATCTGCCGGCCGGACCTAAACGGCTGGTCGAGATATGCCGATGTCTCATGACCAACTCCAGTGTTGTGCTGCTGGACGAGCCCGCGTCAGGCCTCAACGCCGCCGAGCGTGACCACCTCGCAGCCGTGCTCTCGGAACTTGCGCGCTCTGGCCGAGGTGTCCTCCTGATCGAGCATGACATGCAGTTCGTGATGGGCATAGCGGACTGGATCGTCGTTCTCCGGGATGGCGCCAAGCTCGCCGAGGGTCGCCCCGCAGAGATTCGGACAGATAGCCAGGTCATCGAGGCCTATCTCGGCGAGGGGGAGGGTGACTAGATGCTGGAGACAGTCGAGCTCACGGCGGGGTACACGAGAGCACCTGTGATCGTGGACGTCTCGATCTGCGTGCCAGACGGCTCGACCGTCGCCGTCGTTGGAGCCAATGGTGCCGGCAAGTCAACCCTCGCCCGGACGCTAAGCGGATTCACACGGGTGCTATCCGGCCGCGTCCTGCTCGATGGTCTGGATATTACGACACTGAGCAGCCGGCGCCGCACCCTCGACGGCATCGTGCAGGTCCCCGAGGGCCGCCGCCTGTTCCCCCAGCTCACAGTCCGCGAGAACCTCAACGTAGCCTTCTTCGCCCGCCGCAGACTCGTGAAGGGCCGCCGGCAGGCTCTACTCGGGGAGGCGTTCAGCCACTTTCCAATCCTCGAAGCACGGTGTGACCAGACGGCGGGCACACTCAGCGGTGGCGAACAGCAGATGCTCGCGATCGCGCGAGCGCTCCTTCTCGAACCGAGAGTGCTGATCCTCGATGAGCCTTCGATCGGCCTGGCGCCGGTCGTGCGACGAGAGATCTTCAACGTGATCGTTGCACGTGTCGAAGCCAGCGGCTGCGCGTGCTTGCTCATCGAACAGCGCGCCAAAGACGCCTTGCGAATTTCGCATCACGGCTACGTACTCGAGCGGGGCTCCGTAGTCCATGCCGCCCCGGCCGAGCAGATCCTCGCCGACCCTCAACTACGGCGCAGCTACGTCGGCGCATAACAAGGTGTGATTCCCGTGTGGCTCTCTCATCGCAATGGAGGAACTCATCCATGAGCCGGTCGATAATTGCATCGCCCTCGGTGCGGGCGATTCTCGATGACAACCTCGAAGCCTCCGCCCGGGACATCGAGGAGGCGACGACCTTGCCGCCCGCGTGCTACACGGACGCCGACTTCTACGAGTTCGAGAAGGATGCCATCTTTCATCGCGAGTGGCTTTGCGTCGGTCGCGAGGAGCAGATACCCAATCCCGGTGATTGGTTCTCCGTAACGCTGGTTGACGAACCAATCGTGGTGGTGCGAGCTGGTCCGGAGCGGATCGTTGCCATGTCAGCGGTATGCCGTCATCGTGCGATGGTGATCACGGCACCCAGCGAGTCGCCGCCCGATCAGTGGGGAGCGCCCCCACCTGAGACCTCCGGCAACTGTCGCCAGTTCCGCTGTCCCTACCACTTCTGGGTCTACGACCTCGAGGGCCGGCTTCTGGGTGCGCCTGAGATGCGACGCACACGCGGTTTCGACAAGAACAACGTCCGGCTGCCGAGCTTCCCCGTCGAGGTGTGGAATGGCTTCATCTTCATGAACTTCGACGAGGGTGCCGCACCGCTCGGACGCCGGCTGACACGATTCTCGGAGTGGCTCAGGAATTGGCATCTGGATGCGATGGTGCTCGGTGAACAGGGCAGCCTGCGCGGCCTTCCGTGGAACTGGAAGGTGATGCATGAGAACAGCATCGAGTCCTACCACTCCGACCGCCTCCACCACGGCCTCCACGAGAGTGTCCCATCTAGCGGCGTGATCCCGACACCATTCAACGATGAGGATGCCGCCATCGTGAGTCGCGTCCGTGCTTCGTCACGGGACTACTCGTTGAACCCGACGTACAAGGCGCTCCTGCCGGTCATTCCGACTCTCACCGATGAGGAGCGCGAGACGACGACCTTCGGGATCGTTCCGCCGTCCCTCCTCGTTGGCATGAACACCGATTCGGCCCTGTATCGGATCGTGATGCCTACCGGTCCCGAAACGATCGATATTCGCTTTGGGAACCTGTTCCCACCCGGCGAAGTGGACTCCCGGCGTACTCGCGAGATTCGCAAGATGGCGACCGCCGGTCTGCTTGTCATGACCAGCCAGGACCTACCTACCGACGCTGCGGTGCAGAAGGGGTTGCGGTCGAGGTTTGCTGCTCGTGGCCGCTATTCGTGGCAAGAGGAACCGTTGTCCCACTTCAATCGATGGCTGGTCCGCCGCTACCGCGAAGCGGCTTCACGATGACATCCACCACTCCAGTCGGACAGTCGGCGGAGGCCCGCGACGGCTCCCCCATCCCGTCTCGTCGACCGAAGTGCGCGCTCCTCGACCAGGGGAACAGCCCACCGTGGGCACTCGAGGCCATCGCCCGAGGCGGTGGCCAGCTCGTAGCCATCGAGGAGGCCGAGGCCCTTCTCCTCTGGCACCATCCGCCCAACCCGTCTGACGTGCTGGACGCCCTCGAGGACGCACCGGGTATCCGCTGGGTCCAACTTCCGTCGGCTGGTGTCGACCGCTACGCGGCAGTACTGGCCGCAGCACCTGACGTCGTGTTCACCTGTGCCAAGGGCGTCTACGCGGAACCTGTAGCCGAGCACGCCCTCGCGCTCACGCTAGCCGGCTTGCGCGAACTTCAAGTTCGCGCCCGCACCAATGATTGGGGCGAGGAGACCGGCCTCACTCTCTACGACGCCCACGTGACATGCATCGGTGGCGGCGGCATCGCCCAGGAATTCCTGCGTCTCCTGGAGCCGTTCCGGGTACGCAGCACGGTTGTTCGCCGCCATCCCACTCCGATGGAAGGCGTCGACCGCGTGATGCCGCCTGATCAGATCCACAGCGCTCTCGCGTCCGCTGACGTCGTCTTGATCGCGGTGGCGCTCACTGCGGACACCGACGGGCTAATCGCCTCCTCCGAGCTGCGCGTCATGGGGAAGCACGCATGGCTCATAAACATCGCACGTGGTCGCATCATCAATCAGGACGACCTGGTGGTAGCGCTCCAGGAGGGCTGGATCGGCGGCGCAGCCCTGGATGCCACGACGCCGGAGCCGCTTCCACCAGATCACGTGTTGTGGACGCTTGACAACTGTCTGATCACACCGCACGTCGCAGTCGGGTACGAGCTTGGCCTTCCGCTCCTGGGGGCGCGATTTCAGGAGAACGTCGCGCACTTCGCCGCCGACGAAGGCATGGTCGGCCTCGTGGATCTCGATCACGGCTACTAGAGAGAGGGCTCGGCCGTGGAACACGTTCGCATCGCAGTCATACCTGGCGACGGGGTCGGCAAGGAGGTCGTCCCTGAAGGGATACGTGTGCTACAGGCCGCAGCCGAACTCCACGGTGGTTTGCGATTCCACTTCGAGGAGTACCCCTGGAGCTGTGACTACTTCCGTGAACACGGCGCCATGATGCCTGAGGATGGGATCGACATCCTGTCCTCGTTTCACCATGTCTTCCTCGGAGCGGTCGGTCACCCTGACGTAGCCGATCACGTTTCCCTCTGGGGCCTCCTCATCCCGATCCGTCGGGAGTTTGAGCAGTACGTGAATCTCCGACCCGTACGACTTCTTAGGGGCGTCACTTCACCCCTCGCAGGCCATGACGCGGGCGACATCGACTTCCTCGTGGTACGCGAGAACAGCGAAGGCGAATATTCAAAGATGGGGGGCCGCATCCATGAGGGAACTCCCCACGAGACTGCGGTGCAGGTCGACTACTTCTCCCGCATGGGCGTCGAACGGGTGATGCGCCACGCCTTTCGGCTCGCCGAACGAAGAGCCGGACAGCTGACGATTGCCACCAAGTCGAACGGTATCGTTCACACGATGCCATTCTGGGATCAGGTAGCCCGCGAGATCGCGGCCGAGCATCCCCGCGTGAAGACCCAGATAGTCCTCGTGGATGCCCTCGCCGCCTACTTCGTCACACGACCCGAGACCTTCGATGTGATCGTCGCCTCGAACCTCTACGCCGACATCCTCACCGACATCGGCGCCGCAATCATGGGAAGCATCGGCATCGCACCGGCCGCGAACCTCAACCCAGAACGACGACACCCGTCGATGTTCGAGCCAGTGCACGGCTCAGCACCCGACATTGCAGGCCAAGGAATTGCGAACCCGATCGGCCAGATCTGGACCGCCAAGATGCTGCTCGACTTCCTCGGCGAGGAAGACCTCGGCGGTCGACTCCTAGCCGCCATCGAAACCACCCTCGCCAACGGCGTACGAACCCCCGACCTCGGCGGCAAAGCGAACACCTCCGAGGTGACAGACCACATCCTCGAAGCATTTCTCCAGTGACCGCCGTTCGCATCGGCTACAGGACTACATACGAGCTGCATAGCCCGCTCGGAGTCGGTGCAATCGACGTAATGTTGTCCAACTTCAAACATGGGAGGTCCTCCGGTGACTGATCTGCTCCACTGGGCTCAACTGACCTGGCCCGAGATCGATGAACGGCGCGACGATCACATCGTAGGACTGGTGCCGGTGGGAGCCACCGAGCAGCACGGTCCACATCTTCCGACCGGCACAGACACGCTGATTGCTCAACACCTCTGCGATGCGGCAGCGACCACGACTGGCGCGCTGGTCCTACCCGCGATCCCGATCGGCTGTAGCTATGGCCACGGTACGAAGCTGCCGGGAACACTGTCCCTTGCCCCAGAACAACTCATCGACCTCGTGCGGCAGATCGCGATATGGGCAGCCCACTCCGGTATTCGGCGCCTCCTCTACGTGAACGCCCACTACGGCAACACTGCCGCATTGCTCGTCGCCACGGATCACCTACGCCTCGAACGTCCAGACCTCCAGGTAGGAATCGTCGACTGGTGGCGCCTGGACCCCGCGATCGAACAAGAGCTGACCGTTGACGGGAACGACGTCCATGCCAACCGAGCCGAGACGGCCATGGTCATGGCGATCGCACCTGAGGTCGTGCGCCACTCCGAGCGCAACACCGCCGACGATCTCGACCGGACGGGCGGACTCGCGTTCCGCTATACAGCGACGTCCCTTTCCCGCAATGGCGTTACAGGAAGACCCAGCGAGGCGACAGTCGAGCTCGGCGAGAAACTCCTACGACTCACCGTAGATCGATTGATCGACGTGGTAGGACAGGCACGCTACGAGGAACCACCCCTCGGCGCCGCTGATCAGCCCGACGAGTACAGCAACCGCGACAGATCAGCTGGGTAGTCTCTGTCCTGGGCCTATGACCGCCACAATGCTGGAGCAGTTCCAGCTCACCGGTCGGGAAAGACCTCCGGTTGTGCTTGAGGCGCCGCTGACGGCCTCGTTTGAGCGGCCCTGAACCGTCGTGGCCGTTCTCGCAGCGCGAAGCAAGGCGAACTGTTCCAGCGGCTCGGCATGGGTCGTCACCTACGCTGGGCTTCCCCGTCAGCGTGGAGGCTTCCGTTTAGGAGGTTGAGCCTCTCATCGGCCGCAGGGTGGTGCCAGCCGATCTTGTCGAGCGGCTATGGGCGACCTCCTGAGTTCCGCAGAATGTAGGCCGTTTCCGCCTCTCGTTGAGGCGTTTGTGCTGGTCACAGCGTTGTGCAGGCGCCTGGAAGCTCGAAAGGATGTAGACACACGACGTGTGGTTGGATACTCGACTAGATCGGGTTGAAGTCGTAGAGTCGTAGACATATATCTGCGGGAAAAGCGCCGCCAGAACCGGGACGGCAGAAGCTCCAAGAGCGCGTGCGCTTCCCGCGATCTCCAACGCCAGCTTGGTCTTCGCCAGCTCGGTCTCGAGCCGCTTGTTGCGCCGGCATACCTTCTCCAACTCGACCTACTCGGTCGTGCGGCGGGTCTTCGCCCTCGGGGCCAGGCCGTCGCGACCGCCGGAGTCGCGGGCCTTGCGCCACTCCGCGATGTGCGACGTGTACAGGCCTTCGCGGCGCAACAGGGCGCCACGCTCGGGCGAGCCGACCGGCAGTCCGTCGTACTCGTCGAGGATCTGGGCCTTGTACTCGGCGGTGAAGGACCGCCGCCGCGGCCGGGCCGCCGGGTCAGGCTCGTCCACCACGCCATCATGGGCGCGCGCGAGCAGAGATGCAGTCGTCATCATCATCGGTGTGGATGCTCCGGTCTCGCCCCGTAGGGATGGTCGGCTACCGCAGCTGTCTCACGTCACCCTGACAGACAGGGATCGGCAGCCGGCGGTGCTTGTGGGCCTGGCCGCCGGATCTGGATGTCAGATCTCCCACTCATAGGAGAACTTTGCGACTCGTACGACGATGGCGGTCTCGACAGTGAGCACGCCCGGAAGCATGCCGATGACCTCCGTCTGGAACCGAAGGAGGTGTTCGTGGTCGCGAAAGAAGGCTTCGATGATGAGTTGGCTGCGGCCGAGCGTGAGGCCGAGATAGCGCACTTCGTTGCGAGCGCGCAGCACGTCGACGACGGCGTCGAGGTCGGTCGGGTGGAGGGTGACCTCCAAGAACGCGGACATGGTCGCGTCGGTGGCGTCGGGATTGACGACCGCGACCACCTCGATGAGTCCGTCATCGAGCAGGCGGGCGACTCGGTTGCGGATGGTGGTCTCGGTGACGCCCAAGGCCCTGGCGATCTCGGTGTTCGGCGTCCTGGCGTTCTTCTGCAACCGCCGCACGATCCGCTTGTCCATATCGTCCAGCACGCGTCCTGCCCTTCGACACTTGTCGCGATCGCCCACAGGCTTCGAGCTGTAGCGTCGTCAGACGCCAACGGGCAACGGATCGTAGGGGATCCGTTCCGACCAGGGGATCCAACGGCCGGCATTTTCAGGCGTGATCATGCGGCCAATCGGAGACGCGGCGCAGTAGCCATCGAGCTGCTCGCCTCCGACGAGTTGGCGCACCACGAGTTCGCCCACGGTGGCGCCGATCCCTGGGCAGTCGAGATCCCAACTGCCGTGGTGCAGGCCCTGGCGGATCGCCTCCACGGCTTTCGGTGTCCCGTTGCGTGACACCATCTTCATCTCCCCCAACCGATCGGTCTCGCGAAGCGCCTCGAGCGTGCCCAGCATCGTCTCGTCGTTGTATGGCACCAGGCCGTCCAGGTGGTCGAAGTCGGCGAGAAGGTTGAGCGCCTTCTCCCGGCCACCCTCGGCCACGTCTGAGTCGTTCTTATAGCGCGGGTCGAACGGATCGTTCACCAGGCGGAGTGGGCTCACGTCCAGGCCGTGCTTGATGCCGAGCAGGAGCTCGATGTCGTCGACGACGTCGGGCCCGCCGATCACGCCGACGCTTGCGCCGGCGGGGAGGAGCGTGGACAGGTGCTCGGCCATGTAGACGCCGTGGTTGAAGTTCGGGTAGACGACGCAGCCGTCGACCGCGAAGCGGGGACGTTCCAGGCAGAACACCGGAATGCCGGCGGCGCGAGCCTCGGCCACGGCATCCGCGGGCTGGTCCGCGTCGAGGACGTACACGACGATGGCCTCGACGCCGCCCTCGAGGCCGGCGCGAACAGCTTCGGCCTCACGCTCGCGCCAGCCGGTCTGGCGGAAGTCGGCGTACATCACCCTCATCTCGATGTCCGCCTGCGCCAGCCGGTGGGCCAGGCCGTGGGCGATCGCGTCGACGCCGGCGTTCTCGCCGTAGTCCATCGCATTGACGTAGAGCGCGCGCATCTTTGCTCCGATTCGGTCGTAGCAGCTGTGCTGCAGGTGGTGGGTCGTTACGGGGCCGTCTCATCGAGGCCGATGGTGAAGGGCCGGACTGAGATCCGATCGGTCCAGGGGCGCCACGAGGCCACGTTGGCGGCATGGATCATGCGCCCGACCGGACTGATGCCGAGGTGGTCGTCGAGCGGCTCGACGGTGAGGTGGTGGACCACGAGGTCGCCCAATGTCGTGCCGATGCCCGACGCGTCGAGGTCCCAGGTGCCCTGGGAGCGGCCGGCTCGCACCTGCTCGACAGCGTTTGGCGAGCCGTTGCGGGAGATGAGCTGGAGCCCGTCGGGGCGGCCTACCTCGTCGAAGGCCTCCAGCGCCCCGAGCATCGTCTCGTCGTTGTAGGGGACGAGCCCATCGAGCTGCTGGTGCTCCTCGAGGAGCCGCAGCGTGACCTCCATGCCGCCCGACGAGACATCGGTCAGGTTGCACCAGGCCCGGTCGGTCGGATCGTTGACAACGTTCACACCGCGCCGCGCGAACGCGTACAGGAGGCCTGCCACCTCCTCGGCGTCGTCGGGTGTGTCCGGGCCACCGATGATCGCGACCCGAGCGCCTGCGGGCAGACGCTCGCTGAGCCACTCAGCCATGCATACGCCGTGGTTGAAGTTCGGATACAGGACCGCGGCGTTGACCGGGAAGAACGGGCGTACGAAGGTGAAGACCGGGAGGCCCGCCGCCCGAGCTTCGGCGACAGCCTCGGCCGGCCCGGTGGGATCGAGCGCGTAGAACGCGATTGCGTCGACGCGGGCGGCAGTGCCGGCTCGAATCGCCGCCCCCGTCCTCGCGACGCAATCGGGGTCGCGGAAGTCGGCAACGAGCATCCGAGTGTCGATCCCGGCCTGGTCGAGCGACTGTTGGAGCCCATAGGCGATGGCGTCGATGGCCGGGTTGACTTCCCCCTCCATGGGGTTCACGTACAGCGCACGCAGGCTCATGCTGGTCTCTCCTCACACGTTGAGCAGGTAGCGGTCGATCTCCCACTGGGACACGTCGGCGTGGTATTCGTCCCACTCCTCGCGCTTCATGGCCGTGTAATCGGCGACGAAGTGATCGGGAAAGGTCTCCCACACGAGCGGATCCTCCTCGAAGGCGTCGATCGCCTCGAGAAGCGTGCGAGGGAGCCGTCGCTCCCTGTGCTCCCCGGTGCGGACCCATGTGCTGGTGTCGTCCTGCGCTGGCTCGCCGGGATCGAGGCCGAGCTCAATGCCTTCGAGGCCAGCAGCGAGTGAGAACGCAGAGGCGAGGTACATGTTCGCAGTCATGTCGACGGACCGGTTCTCGATCGCGGGCCTGTTCGCAGGCAGGCGCAGCATGCAGGACCGGTTGTTGTCGCCGTATGCCGCCCACACCGGTGCCCACGACGCGCTCCCGTCCGCAAGGAGGGGCACGAGCCGCTTGTAGGAGTTCACGGAGGGGCAAGTAAGGGCGGAGAGTGCGGGCGCGTGGCGGAGCAACCCCGCGACGAAGCCATAGGCCTCGTTGGTCCAGATGCGCTTGCCCTCGCCGCCGAGCTCGAGCAGGAGGTTGGTGCCAGTCAGCGACTCCAGGCTCATGTTCATGTGGGCGCCGGATCCCCACGCCGTGCGTCGCGGTTTGGGCATGTAGGTGACGAAGTAGCCGTGCTCGCGAGCCACATGCCGGAGGAGCAGTCGCAGGTAGACGAGCTGGTCGCACTGCCTGAGCACCTCGGCGTGGGCGAAATCGAACTCGTACTGACCGTTACCGCCCTCGTGATCGAAGCTGAACAGGCCGAAGTCGGCCGCAGCCATGTGACGGGCGACCTCCGTCAGGAAGTCGAGCGAGTCCACCGTCGACTCCACGTCGTAGGCAGGCGTGGGCCACAGGGTGCTGCTCGGGGCGATGGGCACCAGCGCGGGCAGCGCATCGCGACGGAACACATAGAACTCCGTCTCGACTCCGAGCATGAACCTGTAGCCGCGGGTCTCCGCCTTCTTGATCACCGACTTGAGGTTCGAGCGGGGGCAGTTGGCGAAGGGTTCCTTGCCTCCGTATAACAGATCGGCGTTGAAGAACACCACGCGCGGATCCCACGTGAGAACCCGCATCGACGAGGGGTCGGGCACCGCCACGCACTCGTCCTCGCTCGGGTTCATCCGCCCGAGGTTTCCCATGCCGCGCGGCGTGTAGCGCTCGGAACCGGCCAGCAGGCCGGGCAAGGTGTGGATAGGCACGAACTTGGACTTCGGCCGGCCGAGCACGTCGAGCCAGGCAGCCGCGGCGACCTCGACGCCTTGGTCGGCGAGCGAGGTGGCCAAGGCGACATGTTCGGCAGCGGGCTCGTGAAGGGTGTCCATGGAGTCTCCGGGGGGTCAGCGGGGCTCCGGTCGTTCCCCGTAGTCGAGCAACCAGGCCCACATCGGGGTCAGCCTGATGCGGGCCATCCGCGGATACCTGGGCCGGATCTGGTCGATCCACGCCGGGCCATCCTCGGGGCCGAAGTACCGTTGCGCGGACAGCTCGTACTCGGGCACGATGCCCTCGACCGTGTCGATCTCAGCTCGGCCCCGGATCATCAGCGCCTGGTACGGCCACACCATCGTGTCGATGGTGACGGCGATGGCGGGATTCGCCTCCAACGCGGCGAGTTTGGGAGACCCCGGCGTCGTCCCGAACACGAGCTCGCTTCCGTTCCAGTGGAACCAGATGGGGACCACGCGCGGGCTGCCATCCCGGCTCACGTAGGCGAAGCGCGCCGGCGTCGCCGAGGACAGGATCTGCTCGGCCTTTGGCGTCGTGAGCACGCCAAGGTCGCCGGGAGCGAGTGTCATGGAGCCCTCCTCACCTCTGACGCGGCCGCCCTCTCATCGGGCACCGCAATCGGTTCTGCAACGTCGACCGCTGGCGGCACGGTTGGGCCGGACGGAGACGGGCGATCGGCGCGCCCTCCAGGCCAGCGCAGCTCGCCGGGTACAAGGCCATCGGGCCGGACGATCAGGATCAGGAGCAGGACGACGGCGAGGCCGAGCTCGCTCATCCCCAGCCTCGACGGGATCGTCACACCCGCGATGGTCCAGCCCCGCTCCACCTGGCGAAGCAACTCCAGGGCCGCGGTGACGACGAGCGTGCCGATCACGGCGCCGGAGACGCTCTTGAGCCCGCCGATGACGAGCATCGCGAGCACGGTGAACGTGATCGCGATGTAGAAGCTGTCCGGGCTGATGTTGCGGAAGTAGAGGGCGAAGAGCCCGCCGCCAACGCCGACCAGGAAAGCGGAGAGCACCCAGGCCACGCCACGCTCCCACCACACCCGGATGCCGAGCGACCGCGCCGAGGGCTCGTCTTCGCGCGATGCGGCCAGGCGCCGTCCGATCGACGAGAACCGGAAGGCCACGGCGACGCCGAGGACCAGCAGCGCGGCCACCAACACCACCTCTTTCGACGGGGCCTTCGAGTCGAGGATCAGCCCTCGCGTCCCCCGGGTGAAGGTCTCCCAGTTCTGGAACACGACACGCATCGTGATGAGCAGGGCCACCGTGGCCAGCGACGCGGTGAGCCCCGAGAGCCGCATGAGCGGTACGGCCACGACGGCAGCGAACAGGGCAGCCACCAAAGCTCCGACGATCACCGCGAGCAGGGGGTTCACATGCCACGTGGCGAGGGACCCGGGAAGGTCGGCCAGCTGTAGACCCTTCTGCTCGGGTGACATGGAGAGGATGGCGGTGACGTACGCGCCGACGGCCATAAAGGCCATGTGGCCGAACGAGAACACCCCGGACGCTCCGACGAACGAGCTGAGACCGAGTACGAGGATCAGGGCGATGAGCGCGTTCACGACGGCCCGGTCGATCGTGGTCGACCCGAGCGACCCGAGGTACATGGCCGCGACGACGATCGCGGCGAGCACGGTGTACAGGCCGATCGCCCAACGCAGCCGGCTCCCCATCACACCCGTTCCTCCAAGCCGACGGCGCGGAGCAAACCGCCGGGTCGCAGGGCCATGAAAGCGAACACAGCGGCGAACAGGAAGGCGTCCCGGTACCCACCGAGCTCGAACGGGAGGATGTTCTGCAGGAACACCGTTGCTGCGCCCAGCAGGTAGCCACCCAGGACGGCCCCGGTGAGGCTTCCGAGACCTCCGATCACGGCGGCCGTGAAGCCGAACAACACGGGGGTGAGGCCCATGGTGACGCTCAAGCTCCCCGTCTGACCGACGAGGAGCAGTCCAGCGATCCCGGCCAGCACGCCGCTGATGGCGAACGCGATCGCGATCACGCGATTCGCTGGCACCCCGCACAGCCGTGCCATGCCGAAGTCCTCGGCTGCGGCCCGCATCTGGACGCCGAGCCGAGTTCGGTTGAGGAAGAGGGCCAAGGACACCATGAGCAATGCTGTGGTGCAGACCGCGATCACGCTCAGCCAGCTGATCGTGAGGTCGCCGATCACGAACGACCTTCGGAACAGCGGCGTGATGTCCGCCGACTTCGGCAACGTAGTGAAGACCATGCGGGCGAGGTTCTGCAGAAAGAAGCTCACGGCGAACGACGTGATCAGCAGCGTCGCCGCACTTCGCCCGCGCACCGGCCTGAACGCGACGCGCTCCATGAGGAGTGCGAGCGCCACGACAACGACGACGGTGGCAACAACGATCAACGCCCACGGCCAGTCCTGGGTGAGGTACACGGTGTAGGCGCCCGCCATGATCAGCTCACCCTGGGCAAAGTTGACCAGCCTCATGATGCCGAAGATGAGAGCGATGCCGAGAGCGAAGAGGGCGTAGTAGCTACCGGCTGTCAGCGCGTCGATCACATTCTGGAGGAAGGAGGTCACCGCGCCTCGTGCACTCCGAGGTAAAGAGCGGCAAGATCTGCCGTTCCGGCGAGCTCGTCGGCGGTGCCCGAAGCGACGACCTGGCCCGTGCGAAGGACGTAGGTCCGGTCGGACAGCTCGACGGCGCGGTGAGCGTTCTGCTCGACGAGCAGGATGGTCACCCCGTCCTGGCGAAGGGCGACGATCGATTCGAAGACCTCCTCCACCAGCAGTGGCGCGAGCCCGAGCGAGGGCTCGTCGAGGAGAAGCACGCGCGGGCGCGACATGAGGCCGCGGGCAATCGCGAGCATCTGCTGCTCGCCGCCCGACAGGCGTCCAGCGGCTTCCCGGTAGCAGCGCCGCAAAGCGGGAAAACGATCCATGGCGCGCTCGAGATCCTCTTGCACACTGCGCCCCGGCCGCCGTACCGATGCGCCCATGGCCAGGTTCTCGGCCACAGTGAGGGAGCCGAAGATCCGGCGGCCCTCGGGGACCAGTGCTACGCCCCGGCGGACGATGGCCTCCGGAGCCGAGCCCGTGATGACGAGGTCGTCGAGCCGGACCTCACCCGCCGCGGTAGGGACCGTGCCCATGATCGCGGCGAGCGTGCTGGTCTTGCCGGCACCGTTGGGGCCGACGATCGCGACCAGCTCGCCCGTGCCCACCACGAAGCTGATCTGCCTCACCGCGGAGATCCGCCCGTACTGGACGGTCAGGTCACGGACGTCGAGCATCGCGTTCCGCCCACGTCAGGCCGAGGTACGCCTCCAACACGGCCTGCGCCTGCTGCGCGGCCGCGGGCGTGCCGACGAAGATCGTCCGCCCGTTGTCGAGAACCTGGAGACGATCGCAGAGCCGCATCACGAGGCGCATGTCGTGCTCGATCACGAGCAGCCCGCAGCCCATGTCGCGGCGCACCTCAGAGAGCACCACCAGCAACTCGTCGCTCTCGTCCTCGTTCAACCCGGCCGCTGGCTCGTCGAGCATGACGAGCCGAGGTCGAGCGGCGAGTGCCCGTGCGATGCCGAGGCGCCGTTCGTCTCCGTACGGGAGCGCGCTGGCGGGGATACGAGCTACCCGTGACAGGCCGAAGAGCTCGAGCAGCTCGGTGGCCCGCTCCGCGGCTTGTGTCGGGCTGCCCTGCGTGCCGAGAGACGCCACCTCGACGTTTTCCCGCACCGACATCGCACCGAACGCCCGCACGCCCTGGAACGTGCGCGTGACCCCTCGGCGAGCGTAGCGATCCGGCTTCCACTTCGTCGTGTCCGCACCCCCCAGGTGGATCGATCCGCCTGTTGGACGCTGGAAGCCGGACAGGGCGTTCACGAGGGTCGTCTTGCCTGCTCCGTTCGGGCCGATGAGGCCGACGATCTCCCCCTCGTCCACGGTGAGATCGACCTCGTCGACAGCTCTGATCCCGGTGAACTGGACCGCCACCGCCACGGCTTCGAGTCGAAGGAGGGACGTCATGGTCGTCACGGCGCAACAGACGGGTCCGCCGCGCTCAGCATGTCGTGTCCGGAAGCTCCTCGGCCGTGGAGTACTCGATGAAGCTCGGCTGGCCATCCTGGATCTCGAGCACGGCCATCGGTCGCCCGAGCGGCACGTGGCAATCGGTCGTGTAGGTGGTCGGCCCGACCAGGAGGGCTTGCTCGTCGAAGGTCTCGATTGCAGCGGCCAGCGCGGCACCATCGGCATCGCCGCCGTTCATCTCTAGGGCGGCCGCGATGCTCTCGATGATCGAGTAGCCGAACAGTGAGTAGATCGCGCCGCCAGCGGGATCGACGGCAGCCAGGAACTCGTTGACCGCGGCGCTGGGGTCGTCGCCGGCCGACGAGACCATCGTCGGGTAG
>Ga0299914_10000337_pt1 | contig 27975 bp, 26 predicted proteins | sample RVTome_10_FD_201361 | JGI IMG/M metagenome (GOLD analysis project Ga0299914, IMG submission 201361) | Soil microbial communities from uranium-contaminated site in the Upper Colorado River Basin, Wyoming, United States - RVT153D57 (version 2) ... | reverse complement strand
GCCTACGGGATCTTCGCGGCGAGCGTCGTCGGTGGGCCGTTCGTGCAGTACAAGCGTGCCGCCTTCGAGGACCCGGACGGGACGCCGGTGGCGTTCAGTCTCGACCTCGTTGCCAAGGACCTCGACCTCGTCCTGGAGCTGGCATCACAGGTCGGGCTCCCGATGCGGCAGGCCGAGGTCAACCGCGCCGAGGCGGCGGCCGCCGTCGCCGCCGGCCTGGGCGAGCGCGACATGAGTGCCCTCGCCGACCTGCTGCGCGGAATGTCCGAGCAGCATTCGGATGTACCGAATGGATGATGAGATCTACAGCCCATCCGCCATCACATCCGGCCGCATCCGTGGCGACGGGTTGCAGCTGTGCGCGGCTAACCCGCGCCCCGGTTCGGATCCAGCCCTACTGGCGCGGAGGTACCGCGCACAGCAGGGCGGAGCTCCGGCGTGTCCTCCCGACGGTCATGCTGCTTCGGCTGCTGCCCGCAGGGCCGCAATGTCGATCTTCTTCATCTGCAGCATCGCGGCCATGGCACGCTGCGCCCTGGCAGCATCCGGATCGTTGAGCAGCTCCGTCAGCGCCACGGGGATGATCTGCCATGACAGGCCGTACCTGTCCTTCAGCCAGCCACACGGCCCTTCCTCGCCACCCTCGGAGAGGACGCTCCAGTACCGGTCGACCTCCTCCTGCGTCTCACAGTTCACCTGCAACGACACCGCCTCGGTGAACGGGAAGTCCGGCCCACCGTTCAGCGCGATGAACCCCTGTCCGTCCAGCTCGAAGTCGACGGTCATCACCGTTCCCGCCGGCCGTGGTCCTGCTTCGCCGTACCGCGAGACGTTCAGGACCTGCGAGTTCTTGAAGACGGAGACGTAGAAGTTCGCCGCGTCCTCTGCCTCGGTGTCGAACCACAGGCTCGGGGTGATGCTCTGCATGACGCCAGTCCTTCCTGTCGGGTCACTTCTCTCCTATGACGATCGTCGGGACCAGAAGTCATCGGTAGCCGGCGGCCCCCACCAGATGGCAGCCGGTCGCGGTGCCTCGCCACGTCGACGGACGGGACGAGGCGCTCACCCGAGTTGGGCCATCCACACGACGATCATCAGCAGGGCGAGGAGGACCGCACCGGCCAGCCCGACGATCAGGGCGGTCGGAGCCGAACGCTGCGGACGGCGAGCCCGGCGACCAGCGTGCCGGTGCGCCGGCGGGCGCTTCGGCGGCATCGGGGCGTCGAGCTCGGACCACACGGCGGCCAGCCCGAGCAGGCTGGTGTCGTCGGGCGACGCCTCCGGCGCCGTTCTCCGGTTCCGGCGGTGCGAGGTCATCGGCTCCTGCTCGATCCGGGCCCGAGCTGACCAGCGGCGGGCTGATCGAGGCTAACCGCTCGCCTCGTTCGACCGGAAGTCCGTTCCCCCCTCAGCTCAGGACGATGACGCCGGTCACGGCCAACTGCACGAGGGCGAGCGGCACCAGCCACTGCCAAGCCAACCGCTGGAGCTGATCCTCGCGCAGGCGCGGAAACGCCACGCGCAGCCAGATCACGACCACGGCCAGCACCGCTGTCTTGAGCAGGGTCCACAGCCAGCCCAACGTGTCCTCGGCCGGACCGTGCCACCCGCCGAGGAACAACACCGCGGTGAGAGCGCTCAGCAGCACGATCCCGGCGTACTCGGCCAGCAGGAAGAACGCGAAGCGGAGTCCCGTGTACTCGGTGTACGCGCCGAAGATGATCTCGGAGTCGGCGACCGGCATGTCGAACGGCGGACGCTGAAGTTCGGCCAGGCCGGCGACGAAGAACACGACCGCGCCGATCCCCTGCCAGGCGATCCACCACGGCTGCCAGGCCTCGACGATGCCCGGCAGCGACAGCGTCCCGGCCGCCATCGCCACCGAAGCCGCGGTGAGCACGAACGGCAACTCGTACGCCATCAACTGGGCCGCGGTGCGCAGGCCGCCCAGCAACGAGTACTTGTTGCCGCTGGCCCAGCCGCCCATCAGGGAACCCAGGACTCCGACGCCCATCACGGCGAGGACGACCAGCAGCCCGACCTCGACATCGACGCCGACCCATCCCGGCGCCAGCGGCACGAACGCCAGGGCCACCAGATAGGGCACCATCGCCACACCCGGAGCGAGCCGGAACACCACCGGGTCGGCCCGGGTCGGGACGACATCCTCCTTCTGGGCGAACTTGACACCGTCGGCGATCAGTTGCGCCCAGCCGTGGAAGCCGCCCGCGTACATCGGTCCGACCCGGCCCTGCATGTGTGCCATGACCTTGTGTTCGGCCTGCCCGACGAGCAACGGCAGGATGAGGAACGCCGCGACGACCACGACGACGCGGACGACGGTTTCGAGCACATCGATCACGGCGCCTCCACCGGACCCGATCCGGGTTCACCGCCGGCCCGGTCGGCTTCGTCGGCGGGCTCGTCGGTGCCACCCGGCGGGCGCGGTCCCCACGACGCGTCGGGTACCCCCGGCGGCAGCATCCGCCGCCGCGACGGCGCCGCCGCTCCCGGGCCGCCCTCCCCCGGTTCCTTGGCGCCCGGCCACGGCTTCGCGGCGCGGGCGGCGAGGACGAACTCCTTGCGCAGCGGATGGCCTTCGAAGCCGTCGGGGAGGAGGAGCGGGGCGAGCCCCGGGTGGCCCTCGAAGTCGATGCCGAACATCTCGTGGGTCTCACGTTCGTGCCAGGACGAGCCTCGGTAGACGGTTGTGGCCGACGGCAGCACGGCACGGTCACGGGGTACCCGGGTGCGCATGAGCAGGTGCAGCACAGGACGCCGGGACAGGTCGGCGACGTGCGCGACGACCGAGAAGCCGTCCTCGAGTTCGTCGACGGCCGAGAGCCAGTCGAAGAAGGTCAGCCCGGCATCGTGGGCGGCCTGCAGTGCGGGCAGCCAGTGCTCGGCCACGACGTCGAACACCGGAACCCCGAAGGCATCACCGACCGCGGCGCCCTCACCGGCCGCCTCGGCGAGCTTGACGGCCCAATCGCCGTCCTCCTCGGACCCGGTCACGGCGAGACCAGCGGGCGGGTCAGCTCGGTGGCCGACGCGCCGCGGCGGACGGCCGCCGGGCCCGCGTAGCGTTCGGCGAGGTTCTCGCCGGCGATCTTCTCCTGGAGCTTGAGGATCCCCTGCAGCAACGCCTCCGGCCGAGGCGGGCAACCGGGGACGTAGACGTCGACCGGCACCACCTGGTCGACGCCCTTGGTCACCGAGTACGAGTCCCAGTACGGTCCCCCGGAGTTCGAGCAGGCCCCGAACGAGATGACGTACTTGGGCTCGGGCATCTGTTCGTAGAGGCGCCGCACGGCGGGAGCCATCTTGTCGGTGACCGTGCCCGACACGACCATGAGGTCGGCCTGCCGTGGTCCGGGTGCGAACGGGATGACGCCGAGCCGGATGAAGTCGTGGCGGGCCATGGATGCGGCGATGAACTCGATCGCACAGCAGGCAAGCCCGAAGTTGAAGACCCACAACGAGTACCGGCGCCCCCAGTTGAGCACGACCCGGACCGGGTCGGGAACGAGCCGCTGAGCGGCGCCGACGCGTCCGGCTCCGTCGCCGCCGGCCGGGTCATGCGACGGAGGATGGTCCTGCGGCGGTCCGGAGCCGGGCAGGCCCAGGTCGGTCACTGCCACGTCAGCACACCTCGCCGCACGGCGTAGAGGATCCCCGTGGCCAGCAGGCCGAGGAACACGAACATCTCGACCAGCGTCGTGACCCCGAAACCGGGCGCGGCGAAGACCGTCGCCCAGGGGAACAAGTAGACCGCGTCGACGGCGAACACCACGTACAGGAACGCGTAGACGTAGTAGCGGATGTGCGTATGAGCCCATCCCTCGCCGACCGGGTCGACACCGGACTCGTAGGTCAGCAGCTTCTCGCCCGTGGGCCGGTGAGGGGCGAGCAGGCGATTGGCGGTGTACGCGACTGTGACGAACCCCACGCCGGAGAGGGCGAGCACGGCGACGACGACGTACGGGGACAGGTACGCCTCCACGGCCGCCACCTCCCACGAGCTTCGCGGCATCGTCGACGAGCTGTCTCCAACGTACCTGTATCCGGGGGGCACGCAGCCCTCCCACCCCGAACGCCCTGGGTGGGCGCTGTGACCGGATGGCGGAGTGATTCGACAGCCCTCGAAAGACCGCGGGAGTTCGTCGACGAAGGCTCGCCGCCCGGACACCTGCGCCCGGCGCGACGGAAACCGCCCATACGGTCGTACGATGGTCACGGAGCGTTCTCGCGGACGCAGGGCCCACGCCGGCTGTCGCGTCCGGAGGAGCCACCACAGGGGAGGCGTCGACACACGGTGACCGACAAGCAGGTCCGGGCGATCGACCGTGTGATCATCCGGTTCGCCGGCGACTCCGGCGACGGGATGCAGCTCACCGGAGACAGGTTCACCGCAGAGACGGCGTCGTTCGGCAACGACCTCTCAACGCTGCCGAACTTCCCGGCGGAGATCCGTGCGCCCGCAGGCACGCTGCCCGGCGTGTCGAGCTTCCAGATCCATTTCGCCGACCACGACATCCTCACCCCGGGCGATGCCCCGGACGTCCTCGTCGCGATGAACCCGGCGGCCCTGAAGGCCAACCTCGCCGACCTGCCCGCCGGGGCGACGATCGTCGTCGACACGTCCGACTTCACGCCCCGGGCACTGAAGAAGGTCGGTTACGAGGCAAGCCCCCTCGACGACGACACCCTGGAGTCGTTCAAGGTCCACGCTCTCGACCTCACCGGCATGACCATGGAGGCGCTCAAGGACTTCGGCCTCACCCGGAAGGAGGCCAGCCGCTCGAAGAACATGTTCGCGCTCGGCCTGCTGTCGTGGATGTACGGGCGTCCGATCGAGGGCACGCTGGCCTTCCTGGACCGGAAGTTCGCCAAGCATCCGGCGATCCGCGAAGCGAACATCACCGCGGTGAAGGCCGGCTGGAACTACGGCGAGACCACCGAGGACTTCGCGATCTCCTACGAGGTCAAGCCCGCACCCCTGCCGCCGGGTCGTTACCGCAACATCACCGGCAACCTCGCGTTGGCGTACGGCCTCATCGCGGCATCGCAGCGAAGCGGGCTGCCGCTGTTCCTCGGCTCCTACCCCATCACCCCGGCGTCGGACATCCTGCACGAGCTGTCCAAGCACAAGCGCTTCGGCGTGCGAACCTTCCAGGCCGAGGACGAGATCGCCGGGATCGGTGCCGCGCTCGGTGCGGCCTTCGGCGGTGCGCTCGGCGTCACGACCACGTCGGGGCCGGGCGTGGCGCTGAAGTCCGAGACGATCGGCCTGGCCGTTTCGCTCGAACTGCCCCTGATCGTCTGCGACATCCAGCGCGGCGGCCCGTCCACCGGGCTGCCCACCAAGACCGAGCAGGCCGATCTGCTCCAGGCGATGTTCGGGCGCAACGGCGAGGCGCCGGTGCCGATCATCGCGCCGTCGTCGCCCGGTGACTGCTTCTACGCCGCGCTGGAGGCAGCGCGGATCGCGCTGACCTACCGGACGCCGGTGCTGCTGCTCTCCGACGGCTACCTGGCCAACGGCGCCGAGCCGTGGCGGATCCCCGCCGTCGCCGATCTGCCGGATCTCGACGTCACGTTCGCGACCGCGCCCAACCACGGCAACGGCAACGGCGCCGACACGTTCTGGCCCTACCTGCGCGACCCGGCCACCCTCGCCCGGCCCTGGGCAGTGCCCGGGACCCCGGGGCTGGAGCACCGGATCGGCGGCATCGAGAAGGCCGAGGGGTCGGGCAACATCTCCTACGCGCCCGACAACCACGACCACATGGTGCGGATCCGCCAAGCCAAGATCGACGGAATCGCCGGGATCCCGCCGCTGTCCGTGGAGGATCCCTCCGGCGAGGCCCGGCTGCTGGTGCTCGGCTGGGGATCCACCTACGGTCCGATCGGCGCCGCCGTCCGCCGCGTGCGGTCCGACGGCACGCCGGTCGCCCAGGCACATCTGCGTCACCTCAACCCGTTCCCCGCCAACACCGGCGAGGTTCTGCGCTCCTACGACCGGGTACTCGTACCAGAGATGAACCTCGGCCAGCTCAGGCTGCTCCTCCGGGGCCGCTACCTGGTCGACGTCAGGGGCTACAACCGCGTCCGCGGGCTGCCGTTCAAGGCCGAAGAGCTCGCCGACGTCATCGAGAAGGCGATTTCCGATGTCTGAGACCACGGTCGCACCTGGCCCGCCGCCGGGCCTACGTGGTGTCCCGACCACCGACGTTCCCGAGACCAAGAAGACCTTCACCAGCGACCAGGAGGTGCGCTGGTGCCCGGGCTGCGGCGACTACGCCATCCTCGCCGCCGTCCAAGGCTTCCTCCCGGAGCTCGGCCTTCGCCGCGAGAACATCGTGTTCATCTCGGGTATCGGGTGTTCGTCCCGCTTCCCGTACTACCTCGACACCTACGGCATGCACTCGATCCACGGCCGGGCGCCGGCCATCGCCACCGGCCTCGCGACGTCTCGGCCGGATCTGTCGGTCTGGGTGGTCACCGGCGACGGCGACGCACTGTCGATCGGCGGAAACCACCTCATCCACGCCCTGCGACGCAACGTCAACATGACGATCCTGCTGTTCAACAACCGGATCTACGGGTTGACCAAGGGGCAGTACTCCCCGACGTCCGAGCTGGGCAAGATCACCAAGTCGACTCCGATGGGCTCGCTGGATGCACCGTTCAACCCCGTCTCGTTGGCGCTGGGCGCGGAGGCCAGCTTCGTCGCCCGTACCGTCGACTCCGACCGCGCGCACCTGACGTCGATTCTGCGCGCGGCGGCATCGCACCGGGGCACGTCGCTGGTCGAGATCTACCAGAACTGCAACATCTTCAACGACGGCGCGTTCGACCTGCTGAAGAGCCCCGAGACGCGCGACGACACACTCATCCGGCTCGAGCACGGCCGGCCGGTTCGATTCGGCGCGGACCTCGACCGTGGGGTGCGCCGCGACCGCGCGACAGGCGCGCTGGAGGTCTGCGCCGGTGACGACCCCGAGGTCGTGGTTCACGACGCCCACGCCCAGGATCCCTCACAGGCGTTCGCCCTGTCCCGGCTCGCGGACCCGGGCACGCTCGCGCGCTCACCCATCGGCGTCTTCCGCCAGGTCGAACGGGCGAATTATGGCGACCTCATGATCGCGCAGCTCGACCAGGACGTCGAGAAGCGCGGCCGTGGCGACCTGGCCGGCCTGCTCGCCGGCTCCGACCCGTGGACGGTCAGCTGACCTCGGCGCCCACCTCCTGGGCCGGGCTTCGTCCCCCCGTATGCGCAAATCCGTCCGATATACCGGAATTGCCGTGGCGTGGAACGGGCAAAGCAGGCCCAACGGCCACTGGTCACGCCGACTGCGCACAAGGGCGCGCGCCGGGGCAGGCGCGACGATCGAACCGACACTTCCGCGCCGGCCTGGTGTGACAACGCGGCGCAGGTGTGATTGCCTGTTCCCCGGTGTACGGGGGTCCACGACGACGACAAGGGTGATGCGCAAGTGCCGAGAGGCCGTCACAGGCGCGGCAAGACCCTTCCCCGTAAGCGCCGAATCGTCACGTTCGCCATCCCTGCGGCCGTGGTGGCGATCGCACCCGTCGGTGTCACCGCCTGGCCCGATTCCGCCGATGACGCATCCGCCCAGGAGGCGATCTCGGGCTTGGGCGAGGTTCAACGGCCCGTCCCCCTCAGCCGTGGTCTGAGCGATCGGCCGCCGCTGTCTCCCTCGCCGACGCCGACGCCCACCCCCACGACACCGCAGCCGACTCCCACGGAGACACCCACCCCGGAACCGACCGTGGTGGGCCACATGTACGTCACGACGGGACTGAACGTGCGCACTGCTGCGGCCGAGGACGCCGAGGTGCTGGCCGTGCTCGCGCGAGGTACCAAGGTCGGCGTGACCGGCACCACGGACGGTTCGTGGGTTCAGATCTCCTACGACGACGCGCCCGCGTGGGTCAGCGGCGACTACCTGTCGGAGACGGAACCGGCGGCCGAGGCCGCCGGTGGCATCTCGTTCGCGGAATGCGAGTCGGGCTCCGCGGTCGAGTCAGGGCTGACGCCGGACGCCATCCGGGTCCACCGGGCCGTCTGCGCCGAGTTTCCCGACGTCAGCTCCTACGGTGGGCTGCGCTCCGGTGACGGCGGCGAGCACGGTCAGGGCCGTGCACTCGACATCATGGTGTCGAGCAGTTCGCTCGGTGACGCCATCGCGGCGTGGGTCCGTGAGCACTACGACGAGCTGGGCGTCAGCGAGGTGATCTGGTCGCAGCGGATCTGGACCGTGGAACGCAGCGGCGACGGCTGGCGGTGGATGGAGGACCGCGGATCGGCCACCGCCAACCACTACGACCACGTCCACGTCACCGTGTACGGCGACTCCGGCGGCTGAGACCTCGTCGGCCGGCTCAGGCGGTCCGGTCGGCCACTGAGTCGCAGAGCGCCTCGAGCGCCCACCTGGCCGGGACGTCCGGCAACGGCGCCAGGACCGCACGCGCCTCCGCCGCCCACCGTCGGACCTCGGCGCTCGCCTCCGCCATGGCCGGGTGGCGACGCAGGAGCGCGAGCGCCTCGGCGTGTGCAGCGTCGTCGGTGAGCGGGCCGTCCAGCAGCATCCGCAGGCGGTCGCCGGACGTGTCGAGCGAGCGCTGCGCGTAGAGCACCGGGAGCGTCGGCACCCCTTCACGCAGGTCGGTGCCGGGCGTCTTGCCCGACTCGGTGACCTCGCTGGCGATGTCGAGCAGGTCGTCGGCGAGCTGGAAGGCCATGCCGATGCGCTCGCCGTAGCGGGCGAGCACGTCGACGACGTCGTCGGCCGCGCCCGAGTGCAAAGCACCCAGTCGGGCCGACGTCGCGATCAGCGACGCCGTCTTGTCCGAGAGCACGCCCAGGTAGTGGGCCACCGGGTCCTCGCCGTCGCGCGGTCCGAGCGTCTCGCGAAGCTGCCCGTGCACCAGCCGCTCGAATGTCCGTGCCTGGATGCGGACCGACTCGGTGCCCAGGTCGGCGGCGACGTCGGAGGCACGGGCGAACAGGAAGTCGCCGGCGAGGATCGCGACCGTGTTTCCCCATCGGGCGTTCGCGCTGGACTCGCCTCGACGCAGGGCGGCCTCGTCCATGACGTCGTCGTGATAGAGCGTCGCGACGTGGGTGAGCTCGACCACGACCGCAGACCGGACCACTCCAGGGGCATCGGCGTCACCGAAGTGACCCGCCACGAGGGCGAGCAACGGCCGGAACCGCTTGCCGCCCGCCGCCACGAGGTGGCGCGATGCCGATGCCAGCAGCGCGTGGTCGGACTTGACCGCCTCGGCGAGCCGCTCCTCGACCTCCTCGAGTCCGGCCGTGACCGATGCCTCGAGGGCCGGGTCGACGGCGGGGATGCCGAGGACGGGCGAGGACACCACGGCGCTCCTCACGACTGTCAGCGGACGAAGACGGACGCCTGCTGGGCCAGGTCGAGCAGTGGACCGGGCAGGATACCCAGGGCGACGGTGGCGGCGACGCCGAGGGCGATACCGACCGTAGTCCACGCGCTGGGCACGGCGACCGTCGGGCCGTCGGACGCCGGTTCGGAGAAGAACATCAGCACGATGACGCGGACGTAGAAGAACGCGGCCACGGCACTGGCGACCACGCCGACGATCACCAGGGGTAGCGCACCGGCCTCGATCGCCGCGGAGAACACGACAAGCTTGCCGACGAACCCACTGGTCAGTGGGATTCCGGCGAATGCCAGCAGGAACAGCGCGAAGGTCGCCGCGAGTATCGGCGCGCGCTTGCCCAAGCCCGCCCACTTGGCCAGGTGGGTGGCCTCTCCGCCGGCATCGCGCACGAGCGTCAGCACGGCGAACGCACCGATGGTCGCGAAGCCGTATGCGGCGAGGTAGAACAGCACCGCGGCCGTTCCGATCGAGTCTGCGGCGACGAGTCCGGTGAGGATGAACCCGGCGTGGGCGATCGAGGAGTAGGCCAGCATCCGCTTGACGTCGGTCTGCGTCAGCGCGATGACCACGCCGACCACCATCGTCAGGATGGCGATCGCCCAGAACATCGGTTGCCAGTCCGTACGCATTCCGCCGAAGGCGACATAGAAGATCCGCGCCATCGCGCCGAACGCCGCCACCTTGGTGCAGGCCGCCATGAACCCGGTGACCGGCGTCGGGGCCCCCTGGTAGACATCCGGTGTCCAGGCGTGGAACGGTGCCGCACCCACCTTGAACATCAACCCCACCGCGATCAGCCCGACACCGGCGAGCAGCAGCCCCTCCTGGCCGACTCGAGCGCCGAGCGCGGCGTCGATGTCCGAGAGCAGCAGCGACCCGGCGAAGCCGTAGACCAGCGCCGAACCGAAGAGGAAGAACGCGGACGAGAACGCGCCGAGCAGGAAGTACTTCAGCGCCGCCTCCTGCGAGAGCAGGCGACGCCGGCGCGCCATGCCGCACAGCAGGTACAGGGGAAGCGAGAGCACCTCGAGCGCGACGAACATGGTCAGCAGGTCGTTGGCTGCCGGGAAGAGCAGCATGCCGCTGACGGCGAACATCATCAGCGGGTAGACCTCGGTCTGCAGCACGCCCTGCTGCACGAGCGTGCGCTCGGCCTCGCCACCCGGCAACGACGAGGCCGCCGGTGCGAACGTGTCGCCGCCACCCTCGATCCGCCGCTCGGCGAAGAACAGCACGCTCATCGCGGCGAACACGAGGATCGCGCCCTGCAGGAACAGTGCCGGCCCGTCGATGGCCACCGACCCTTCGGCGCCGATCAGCGACGTACCCGCCAGCCGGACCACCTGGACGAACGCGGCGGCGATGGCCAGCAGGGCGAGCCAGACCTGCAACGCGTGACGCGGGGCCCTCGGTGCGAACGCCTCGATCAGTACGCCGAGCACCGCCGCGCCGAGGACGATGAGCATCGGCAGGATGGCCGAGTACTCGATGGTGGGGGCGCTCACGGTGCGGTCCCTTCGGCGGTGGTGGTCGCATCGACCTCGGCGGGCGGATCACTCACGCCGACCTCGGCCAGGCTGGCCCCGACGCCCTCGTCGATCACGTCGAGCACGGGCTTCGGGAAGAACCCGAGCGCCAGCAACAGCGCGACCAGCGGGGCGACGATCACGAGCTCACGACGACGCAGGTCGACGAAGCCCACGGTCTGATCGCGCACCGGTCCGGTCATGGTCCGCTGGTAGAGCCAGAGGATGTACACCGCGGCGAGAATGGTCGCGACCGTGGCGACCACGGCCGCCACGCGGTATCGGCCGAACGTCCCGACGAGCACCAGGAACTCGCCGGTGAACGTCGCCAGTCCGGGCAGTGCCAGCCCGGCCAGGCCGGCGAACAGGAACGACCCGGCCAGCAGTGGAGCCGTCGTCGACACACCGCCGTAGTCGGCCACCATGCGCGACCGGCCTCGCGTGATCATGAAGCCGACGATGACGAACAGCGCCACCGTAGAGAAGCCGTGGGCGACCATGTAGAAGGTGGCGCCGGTCGCGCCCTGGCTGGTCAGGGCGAAGATGCCGAGCACGATGAAGCCGAAATGCGAGATCGACGTGTAGGCGATCAGGCGCTTCATGTCGGTCTGGCCGATCGCCACCAACGCGCCGTAGATGACGCTGACCACGGCCAGCACGACGATGGCGGGAGCGAACTCCCGGGTGGCGTCGGGGAACATCGGCAACACCAACGCGATCATGCCGTAGGTGCCGACCTTGTCCATCACGCCGGACAGGTACGCGGCGTTGGCCGGCGTGGCCTCCGCCGCGGCGTCGGGCAGCCAGGTGTGGAACGGCCACAGCGGCGCCTTGATCGCGAAGGCGATCATGAACCCCAGGAAGAGCCATCGCTGCAGGTCGACCGGGATGTCGAGGGCAATCAGATCCGCGAACAGGAACGTGCCGGTCCCGGCGCCACGAGAATGGACGTACAGCCCGATCACCGCGGCGAGCATGAGCAGCCCACCGGCGAGGTTGTAGAGCAGGAACTTCACCGCTGCGTAGCGGCGCTGGGGGCCGCCGTAGAGCCCGATGAGGAAGTACATCGGCACGAGCATGGCCTCGAAGAGCACGTAGAACAGCAGGAGGTCCCGTGCCGCGAAGGCGCCGATCATCATCGCTTCGAGCAGGAGCAGCAGGGCGAAGAAGGGCTTCGGGTTGCGCCGCTCCGCCTCGGCTTCCCGCCACATGGCCATGACCACGATCGGCGTGACGACCACGGTGAGCAGGATGAGCACGAGCGAGATTCCGTCGGCACCGAGTGACCAGTACACGCCGAACGACTCGATCCAGCCGTACTCCTCGACGAACTGCACCGGCGCGCCGTCAGCGACGAAGGCCACCGCGGCGATGGCGCCCAGGATGGCTGTCACACAGGACATGAACAGCGCCAGCTTCTTCGCGGCGAGCTCGAGCCCACGCGGTACCAGTGCGGTCAGTACGGCACCGAGCGCCGGGACGGCGATGAGCGTGGTCAGCCAGGGGAAGGTCACGGCAGCCTCACCAGGAGCATGGCGACGACGACGATCGCCGCGCCGGCGAGCATCGACAGCGCGTACGAGCGGACGAACCCGGTCTGCCATCGGCGGAGCCGGGCGGACAGGCCGCCGACCGCCGCCGCCGTGCCGACGACTGCGCCGTCGATGCCGCGGTTGTCCGCGTAGACCAGGAACCGGGTCAGGTACTGCCCGGGTCGCATGAACAATGCCTCGTTGACGGCGTCGCCGTAGAGGTCGCGGCGGGCGGCCACGGTGACGACCGAGCCCTGCGGTGCCGTCACCGGGATCGGCCGGCGCCCGAAGACCTGCCACGCCAGCCCCACGCCGACGGCGACGACCGCCAGGATGATCAGGGTCATGGCCCAGACCGGGATGCCCAGCTCGTGGGGCTCCTCGCCGGTGACGGGTTCGAGCCAGTCGATGATCCCGCCGCCCAGGTAGAGCAGGCCGGCGCCCCCGATCACCGACAGCACCCCGAGAATCCACAACGGAACGGTCATGATCTGGGGCGACTCGTGCGGGTGGGCGTCGCCGGCCCACCGCCTCTCCCCGAAGAACGTCATGAGCATCAGCCGGGTCATGTAGAACGCGGTGATGCCCGCGCCGAGCAGGGCACAGAGCCCGAAGACGAGGTTGTCGGCGAAGGCTGCCTCGATGATCCGGTCCTTGGAGAAGTATCCGGAGAACAGCGGGAAGCCGATGATCGCCAGGTAGCCGGCGGTGAAGGTCAGGAACGTCACCGGCATCGCCGCGCGCAGAGCCCCGTAGCGCCGCATGTTCACCTCGTCGTTCATGCCGTGCATGACCGAACCGGCGCCGAGGAAGAGATCGGCCTTGAAGAAGCCGTGCGTGAGCAGGTGGAAGATCGCCAGTGCATATCCCGCCGGGCCCAGGCCGGCGGCCAGCATCATGTAGCCGATCTGGCTGATCGTCGATCCGGCCAGGACCCTCTTGATGTCGTCCTTCGCGCAGCCGATGATCGCACCGATCAGCAGCGTGACGGCGCCGACGATCACGACGGCCGTCTGCGCGACCTCGGCACCCGCGTAGATGGCCGCCGAACGGACGACCAGGTAGACACCGGCCGTGACCATCGTCGCCGCATGGATCAGCGCCGACACCGGCGTCGGGCCCTCCATCGCGTCGAGCAGCCAGGACTGCAGCGGGAACTGCGCGGACTTGCCGCACGCACCGAGCAGCAGCAGCAGCCCGATGGCGACCAGCCAGCCCTCCGACGCGTCCAGGGCAGCGGGGAACACACCCGCGAACGCCGTCGTGCCGAAGACGACGAACATCGACATCACGGCCAGTGACATGCCGAAGTCGCCCACCCGGTTCACGACGAACGCCTTCTTGGCGGCGACCGCTGCCGCCGGCCGGTGCTGCCAGAACCCGATCAGCAGATACGACGCCAGTCCGACGCCCTCCCAGCCCACGTAGAGGATCAGGTAGTCGTCGGCCAGCACCAGCAGGAGCATGGCGGCGACGAACAGGTTGAGGTAGCCGAAGAACCGCTGACGGTTCTCGTCGGTGGCCATGTAGCCGATCGAGTAGACGTGGATGAGCGAGCCGACACCGGTGATGAGCAGGACGAACGCCATGGACAGCTGGTCCAACAGCAGCCCGACCGAGACCTCGTAGCCGCCCACCGAGAACCAGTCCCACAGCGGGACCGAGAAGGCGCGCTCGTCATCGCCGCGGCCCAGCATCGCCGTGAACAGGACCAGACCGAGAACGAACGCCGCTGCCGGGCCGATGCAGCCCAACACCGGCGCGACGCCCCGCAGCCGGCGCCCGCCGAGCAGGAGCACGGCAGCGCCCAGCAACGGCAACGCGATGAGCAGCCAGGTCGCCGAGAAGACGCCCTCGGCGGCACCGGGCGTCTGCTCGGCGGCCTGAGCACCGAGCGTCGACACGAATGTCACGGTTCCCTCACCACGTCAGAGCTTGAGCAGGCTGGCGTCGTCGACCGACGCGGACCTGCGGGTCCGGAAGATCGTCACGATGATCGCCAGGCCGACGACCACCTCGGCGGCGGCGACGACCATGACGAAGAAGGCGACGATCTGACCGTCGAGGTTGCCGTGCATCCGGGCGAACGTGACGAAGGCCAGGTTGCACGCATTGAGCATCAGTTCGACGCTCATGAACGCGATCAGCGCATTGCGCCGGAGGAGCACGCCGGCGCCGCCGATGGTGAACAGCAGTGCCGAGAGGACGAGGTAGGGCGTCGGGCTCATGGCCGCTCCTCCCCGGCGTCAGGCTGCTCGCCGGTGAGCTCGTCAACCTGTCGTTCCAACCTCGACACGTCGAGCGCATCCTCCTCCGTGGCCCGGACAGCACCCCGGGCGACGATGACATTCGATATCGACAACTCGCTGGGGGTTCCGTCCGGGAGCAGCGCCGGCGTGTCGATCGCGTTGTGCCGGGCGTAGACACCGGGGCTCGGCAAGGGCGAGGCGGCGATGCCACCGGCGCGGAAGCGGGCCTCGGACAGCTCGCGCTGACTCGCCCGCCGGAACAGGCGCTCGCGGTGGGTGAGCACCATGGCGCCCAGTGCCGCAGTGATCAGCAGCGCACTGGTGACCTCGAACGCCCACACGTACCGGGAGAAGATGAGGTCGGCGATTCCCGGGACGTTGCCGTCGGGTGTGGCCTCGGCCAGGCCGGTCGGCTGCGGCACGAGCGCGTTGCCCACGACGGCGACGAGCAGGATGCCCAGCCCGATGCCGGCGAGCACGGCCGCCACCCGCTGACCCCGGATCGTCTCGACCCGTGAGTCGCTGGCGTCGACGCCGACGAGCATGATCACGAAGAGGAACAGCATCATGATCGCGCCGGTGTAGACCACGATCTGGACGACGCCGAGGAACGGTGCCTCGAGAGCGATGTAGAGGATCGCCAGGCAGATCATCGTCACCGCGACGAACATCGCTCCGTGGACGGCCTTGCGTGAAATCACCAGCCCGAGCGCGGCCAGCACGGCGATCGGACCCACGAGCCAGAACAGCACCGTCTCGCCGGTGTTGCTGCCTGCCTCGGCGGCCTGGGCGAGCACCTGGGTCGCCGTCGCCGGGATCTCGACGTTCACGACTCACTCCCCCCCGAGCCCTGTTGATCATGGCGAAGTGGGGCGGATTCGGCCCACTGTTGCCCCGCTTCGCCATGATCAACGGTGGTGACGGTGGTGGAGCGGAGTCGGGTCCCGGACCGCAGGTAGTAGTCGCGCTCGGTGTCGCCCAGTCGCATCGGATGCGGCGGCTCCTCCATGCCGGGCAGCAGCGGCGCCAGCAGGTCCTGCTTCTCGTAGATCAGGCTCTCGCGGCTGTCATCGGCGAGCTCGTACTCGTTGGTCATGGTCAGCGCCCTGGTCGGGCACGCCTCGATGCAGAGCCCGCAGAGGATGCAGCGCAGATAGTTGATCTGGTAGACGCGGCCGTATCGCTCCCCCGGCGAGAACCGTTCCTCCTCGGTGTTGGCGGCGCCCTCGACGTAGATGGCGTCGGCAGGGCAGGCCCACGCGCACAGTTCGCAGCCGATGCATTTCTCCAGCCCGTCTGGATGCCGGTTGAGCTGGTGTCTGCCGTGGAACCGCGGCGCGACGGTGTGTCGCTGCTCCGGGTACTGCTCGGTGACCACCGACCGGAACATCGTCCGGAAGGTGACGCCGAAGCCGGCGATCGGGTCGAGGAACTCAGGCACCTGTGCCCTCCTCGGGGCCGTTGCTCTGTACGACGGGGCCGTTGCTCTGTACGACGGGGCCGTCGCCCGGTGGGGAGTCGCCGGCCCGTGCGCCGGTTGCCACCGGCTGCTCCGACCGTTGACCCGGCATCGGCGGCACCGGGTGGCCACCGGCGAAGGGGTCGAACGACTCGAGTGGGGCGGCCTCGGCCTCGGCGACGTCGGGCTTCTTCTCCGGGATGATCAGGCTCACGACGATCATCAGCGCGACCAGGGCACCGCCCCAGATCAGGATGTCGCGACGCTCGACGCCCTCGTTGAAGGCCAGCCGCATCGCCGCGACGGCCAGGATCCAGGCGACGGAGCCCGGGATGAGAACCTTCCAACCGAGCTTCATGAACTGGTCGTAGCGCAACCGTGGCAGCGTGCCGCGCAGCCAGACGAAGACGAAGATCAGCAGGATCACCTTGGCCAGGAACCAGAGCAGGGGCCACCAGCCGGTGTTGAAGTAGCCGTCACCGATCGCGGAGATCGGCCACGGCGCCCGCCAGCCGCCGAGGAACAGCGTCGTGGCGAGCGCGGAGACGTTGACCATGTTGATGTACTCGGCCAGGAAGAACATCATGTACTTGACCGACGAGTACTCGGTCATGAATCCCGCCACCAGCTCGCCCTCGGCCTCGGGCAGGTCGAACGGGGCACGGTTCGTCTCGCCGACCATCGAGATCAGGTAGACGACGAACGAGGGCAGCAGGATCACCGCGAACCAGAACCGCTCCTGCGCGGCCACGATCTGCGAGGTCGCCATCGATCCCGCGAACAGGAACACCGCCACGAACGACAGGCCCATCGCGATCTCGTAGGAGATCACTTGTGCCGACGACCGCACCCCGCCGAGCAGCGGGTAGGTAGAACCGCTCGCCCAACCGCCCAGCACGATGCCGTAGACGCCGACCGAGGCGACGGCCAGGACGAACAAGACCGCCACGGGCATGTCCGTGAGCTGCAGCCGGGTCGTCTGCCCGAAGATCGACACCTCGGGGCCCATCGGGATGACGGCAAAGATCAGAAACGCGGGGATCGCCGCGATGACCGGTGCCAACAGGTAGACGACGCGGTCGACACCCTTGGGCGTGATCGTCTCCTTGAAGATCAGCTTCATGCCGTCGGCCAAGCTCTGCAGGGTGCCCCACGGTCCGGTGCGGTTCGGCCCCACGCGGTGCTGCATGCGGGCGACGACCTTGCGCTCGAACACGATGTTGAACAGCGTCAACCCCAGCAGCAGCACGAAGATGGCGACCGCCTTGAGCAGGATCAGCCACCACGGATCGTCGCCGAAGCCCTCGATCTGGTCGGAGGCCTGAGCGGCTACCTGACCGAGCGAGCTCACACGACACCTCCTGACCGCTGGTCCGGGTGGACGGCATCGGCCGCGGCGGCGGCGACCGTCACGACCGTCCCTGCGCCCGTGCCGAGATCGAGATGGACCCGGCAACCCGGCGAGTTCTGCGGCACCCAGACCACGCGGTCGGGCATCTCGGTCACCTCCAGAGGCAGGACGATCGACCCGTGCGCGGTGCCGACAGTGAGCATCGCGCCGTCGGTGCCGCCCACCTCCTCCGCCGTGGTGGCCGACAGCCGGGCGACCGGGCCTCGAGCGGTGGCGGCCAGGTAGGGCTCGCCGTCCTGCAGGCGGCCGGCGTCGAGCAGGAGCCGCCACGTGGCCAGCACGGCCTCACCCTGGCCCGGGCTCGCGGGCTCCACGGCGGCGGTCGTCGGTGCTGCGGCCCGCGCGCCGTCCCACCGACCGAGCTCTGCGAACTCCGAACGCGCCGCATCGACGGTCGGGAGACCGAGCGGGACGCCGAGCTCGTCGGAAAGGGCGGACAGCACGCGAACATCGGGAATCGCGCCGCTGTCGGCGAGGACGGCCGGGAAGGGGCGCTCGCGGCCCTCCCAGTTGACGAACGTGCCGGCCTTCTCGACCACCGGTGCCACCGGCAGGACGACGTCGGCCAGCGCTGTGATGTCGCCGGCCCGCACCTCGAGGCTCACCACGAACCGGGCCGCCGAGAGCGCCGCCGATGCTGCAGCGGGGTCGGGAAGATCGGCCAACTCGACGCCCGCGATCATTGCCCCGGCCAACTCTCCGTCGGCGAGCGCGGCGATCATGCCGGAGGTGTCCCGGCCGGGCCGCCATGGCACGTGCTCGACTCCCCAGGCGGCGGCGACGTCGACGCGGGCCTCGGCGCTGGACACCGGCCGTCCCCCGGGGAGCAGCGTGGGCAGGGCACCGGCGTCGAGCGCACCGCGTTCGCCGGCCCGGCGCGGGATCCAGGCCAGCCGGGCGCCAGTGACCTCGGCGACCCGTGACGCCGCCGACAGGGCGCCCGGAACCATGGCGAGACGCTCGCCGACGAGGATCAGCGCGCCCGCATCGCCCAGTGCCGCTACCAGATCGCGGACCCGCCGGTCGCCGTCTGCGACAGCATTGAGCACCTCGCCCTCGCTGCCAGGGGCTACGGGGACCAGCGATCCGGACAGCTTCTCCAACCCGTGGCTGGCGAACGGCGCCAGTGCATGGACGGCGGTCCTCCCACGCCGCACGGCCTTGCGCAGCCGCAGGAACACCGTCGGCGCCTCTTCCTCCGGTTCGAGCCCGACCAGGAAGACGGCCGGGGCGGTGTCCAGATCGGCGTAGGTGACGCCCATTCCGGCGCCGGCCACCCCGGCGAGGAACTCGGCCTCCTCCGCGGAGTGCGCGCGGGCGCGAAAGTCGATGTCGTTCGTGCCGAGCACGATGCGAGCGAACTTCGCGTAGGCGTAGGCGTCCTCGAGCGTGAGCCTCCCACCGGTCAGCACGCCGACGCCGCCGGCGTCGCGTGCGGAGGACAGTCCACGAGCCGCCAGCGTCAGTGCCTCGGGCCAGGAGGCGGTGACCAGTTCGCCGGTCTCCTCGTCCCGTACCAGCGGATGGGTCAGCCGGTCGTCGAGCGCGGAGTAGCGAAACGCGAAGCGGTCCTTGTCCGAGATCCACTCCTCGTTGACCTCGGGGTCGTCGCCGGCCAGCCGGCGCATCACCGTGCCCCTGCGGTGGTCGACCCGGATCGCACTGCCACAGGCGTCGTGCTCACCCACCGATGCCACCGAGACCAGGTCGAACGGCCGCGACCGGAAGCGGTAGGCGGCCGATGTCAGCGCACCCACCGGACAGATCTGGATCGTGTTGCCCGAGAAGTAGCTCTCGAACGGCTCGGACTCGTAGATGCCCACCTGCTGCAACGCACCGCGTTCGAGCATCTCGATGAACGGGTCGCCGGCGATCTCGGTCGAGAACCGGGTGCAGCGCGCGCACAGTACGCACCGCTCACGGTCGAGCAGGATCTGGGCCGAGATCGCGATCGGCTTGGGATAGGTGCGCTTCCTACCCTCGTAGCGGGACTCACCGCGACCGTTGCTCATGGCCTGGTTCTGCAGCGGGCACTCACCGCCCTTGTCGCAGACCGGGCAGTCCAGCGGGTGGTTGATCAGCAGGAACTCCATCATCCCCTGCTGAGCCTTGTCGGCCACTGGTGAGGTCAGCTGCGTGCGCACGACCATGCCGGGAGCGACGGTCATGGTGCACGACGCCTGCGGCTTGGGCATGCCGCGCCCGTTCCCGGCGTCGACGACCTCGACGAGGCATTGCCGGCACGCGCCCACCGGGTCCAGGAGCGGGTGGTCGCAGAACCGGGGGATCTGGATGCCGATCGTCTCGGCCGCCCGGATGAGCAGCGTCCCTTCGGGAACGCTGACCTCGAAGCCGTCGATGGTGAGAGTGACCAGCTTCGGCGCCGGCTCGACAGCCTGGTCGGAGGCGTTGGACGTCACCGTCATCAGGAGCTCGCTCCCGCACTCTGGGCGAACAGTGTGGACTCCGCCGGGTCGAACGGACAGCCGCCGTACTCGGAGTGCGCGACGTACTCGTCGCGGAAGTACTGCAGCGACGACGTGATGGGGGCGACTCCACCGTCGGCCAGCGCACAGAAGGACCGGCCGGCGATGTTGTCGGACAGGTCGAGCAGCTTGTCGAGGTCGGCTGCAGTGCCCTCCCCGGCCTCGAGCCGCTCGAAGATCTGTACCAGCCACCAGAAGCCCTCGCGGCAGGGCGTGCACTTGCCGCAGGACTCGTGCTTGTAGAACTCCACCCACCGGAGCACGGCACGGACCACGCAGGTCGTGTCGTCGAAGATCTGCAGCGCCTTGGTGCCGAGCATGCTGCCCGCATTCGCTACGCCTTCGTAGTCGAGCGGGACGTCGAGGTGCTCGGCCGTCAGCAGCGGCGTCGATGACCCACCGGGTGTCCAGAACTTGAGCTCGTGACCCTCCCGTACGCCGCCGGCCAGGTCGAGCAACTCGCGCAGCGTGATGCCCAGCGGGGCCTCGTACTGCCCCGGCCGGGTGACGTGACCGGACAGCGAGTAGAGGGTGAAACCCGGGGATCTCTCGGTGCCCATCGAGCGGAACCAGTCGACACCGCGCGCGATGATCGAGGGCACCGACGCGATCGTCTCGACGTTGTTGATCACTGTGGGCGACGCGTACAGGCCCGCCACGGCCGGGAACGGTGGGCGTAGGCGCGGCTGGCCCCGGCGTCCCTCGAGCGAGTCGAGCAGTGCGGTCTCCTCGCCGCAGATGTACGCACCCGCACCGGCGTGCACGACGATGTCGAGATCGAAGCCGGAGCCCAGGATGTCGCTTCCGAGGTAACCCGCGTCGTAAGCCTCCTGCACTGCGTGCTGGAGTCGCCGCACCACATGCAGGGCCTCGCCGCGAACATAGATGAACGCGTGGCTGGCCTTGATCGCGTACGACGCGATGATCGCACCCTCGACCAACAGGTGCGGGGTCGCGAGCATGAGCGGGATGTCCTTGCAGGTGCCCGGCTCGGACTCGTCGGCGTTCACGACGAGATAGGTCGGTTTCGGGCTGTCGGGCGGGATGAAGCTCCACTTCATGCCCGCGGGAAAACCGGCGCCACCCCGTCCACGCAGGCCCGATTCCTTGACCATCTCGGTGATGTCGCCCGGTTGGCGCTGAAGGGCGGCGCGCAGGCCCTTGTAGCCGTCGCGCCGTTCGTAGCCGGCGCGCGAGAACGAGTCGGTGTCGTTCCAGTGCTGCGACAGGACCGGCGTCAGCGTGGTCACTGCGCACCCTCCCCCGGCGCGGCCTCCAGGGCCGGGGTGCCGCCTTCCGGCGCCTGCCAGCCCCTCTCCTGCGCCAGGACCAGCCCGGCGAGGCTGGCGGCCCCGGCCTGCCGCCCCTGGGTCGCTCTGCCGTCCGGGAAGCCGGCGAGCACACGGGAGGCCTCGCGCCAGGTGCAGATGGCGGCACCTCGCGTCGACTGGACCTGCTCACCGGCGCGGAGCCTGTCGACCAGTTCGCGGGCCGACTGCGGGGTCTGGTCGTCCATGAACTCCCAGTTGACCATCACGACCGGAGCGAAGTCGCAGGCCGCGTTGCACTCGACGTGCTCGAGGGAGACCGTGCCGTCGTCGGTGGTCTCGTCATGTCCGATGCCCAGTTCGCCGGTCAACTCGGACCAGATCGCATCGCCGCCCATGATCGCGCACAGCGTGTTGGTGCAGACGCCGACGTGGTACTCGCCCATCGGCCGGCGCTTGTACATGGTGTAGAACGTCGCCACCGCGGACACCTCGGCCTCGGTCAGACCCAGTTCCTCGGCGCACATCTCGATGCCGGCCGGGGTCACGTAGCCCTCGTAGGCCTGCACCAGGTGGAGCATGGGCAGCAGGGCCGACCGCGGCTGCGGGTACCGCGCGATGATCTCGCGCATCTCGGCCCTGGCGGTCTCGTCCAGCTGGGTCGGTCTGGTCGCGCTTGCCTTCTCGCTCGCTTCGCGGGCGGCCTGGCTTCGCTCGGCCGACCACTCCGCTCGCTCGGCGGCTAGCCGCTCCGGTGTCACCGGTCCACGCCCCCCATCACCGGGTCGAGGCTGGCCACGGCCACGACCACATCGGACACCATCGAGCCCTCGCACATGGCGGCGACCGCCTGCAGGTTGTTGAACGACGGGTCGCGGAAGTGTGCGCGCCACGGGCGGGTGCCGCCGTCGGAGACGACGTGGGCGCCCAGTTCGCCCCGCGGCGACTCGACGGCCTGGTAGACCTGGCCGGCCGGCACCCGGAAGCCCTCGGTCACCAGCTTGAAATGGTGGATCAGACCCTCCATGGACTCGCCCATGATGTGACGGATGTGGTCGAGGGAGTTGCCGAGCCCGTCGCCACCCAGAGCCAGCTGCGCCGGCCAGGCGATCTTCTTGTCGGAGACCATGACCGGGCCGGGCTCGAGCCGGTCGAGGCACTGCTCGACGATGCGCAACGACTCCCGCATCTCGTCGACCCGAATGCGGTAGCGACCGTAGGCGTCGCAGGTGTCACGCACAGGGACGTCGAAGTCGTAGGTCTCGTAGCCGCAGTAGGGCTGGGCCTTGCGCAGGTCGTAGGGCAGGCCGGTGGAGCGCAGTACCGGACCGGTGATGCCGAGAGCCGTGCATCCGGTGAGGTCGAGGTGACCGATGCCGACCGAGCGGCCACGGAACACCGGGTTCTCGTTGAGCAGGTCCTCGTACTCCGGCAGGTGCGTGTCCATCCACCGGATGTACTCCCGGACGCTCTCGACCGCGCCGGGCGGCAGGTCCTGGGCGACGCCGCCCGGCCGGATGTAGCCGCTGTTCATCCGCAGGCCGGTGATGAGCTCGAACAGGTCCAGCGTGCGCTCGCGCTCGCGGAAGCCGATCGTCATGATGGTCAGGGCGCCGATCTCCATGCCGCCGGTGGCGATCGCGACCAGGTGCGAGGAGATCCGGTTGAGCTCCATCATCATGACCCGGATCACGGTGGCGCGCTCGGGGACCTGGTCGGTGATGCCCAGCAGCCGCTCGATGCCGAGAACGTATGCCGCCTCGTTGAAGAACGGCGACAGGTAGTCCATCCGGGTGCAGAACGTGACGCCCTGTGTCCACGTGCGGTATTCCATGTTCTTCTCGATGCCCGTGTGCAGGTAGCCGACCCCGCAGCGAGCCTCGGTGACCGTCTCGCCGTCGAGCTCGAGGATGAGGCGGAGCACACCGTGGGTCGACGGGTGCTGCGGGCCCATGTTGACCACGACCCGCTCCTGGCCGGCGACCGCGGCTCCCACCACGTCGTCCCAGTCCTGGCCGGTCACGGTGTAGACCGCACCCTCGGTCGTCTCGCGGATGCCGGCGTAGGCATCGGCGGGCGTGCCGGAGTCGACCGGCGCGGTGAAGGTGACGTCGTCCATGCCGCTCGTCCCGGTCACGTGTAGGCCCTCCGCTCGTCGGGCGGGGGAATCGTCGCACCCTTGTACTCGACCGGGATGCCGCCGAGCGGGTAGTCCTTGCGCTGCGGATGACCGGGCCAGTCGTCGGGCATCTCGATCCGGGTCAGCGCGGGATGCCCGTCGAAGACGATCCCGAAGAAGTCGAACGTCTCTCGCTCGTGCCAGTTGTTCGCCGGGTAGAGCTCGACGATCGAGGGAACGTGCGGGTCGTCGTCCGGGCAGGCGACCTCCACCCGCACCCGGCGGTTGTGAGTGATCGACAGGAACGGGTAGACCGCATGGAGCTCGCGCCCGGCCTCCTCCGGGTAGTGCACACCGCTGACCCCCATGCACATCTCGTAGCGCAGGGCCGGGTCGTCGCGCAGCGCCCGTGCCACCTCGACCAGATGCTCGCGGCGAACGAAGAGGGTGAGCTCGCCCAGATGAACCAGCGACCTCTCGACGGCCTCGTCGAAGGACCTGCCCGCGGTCTCGAGTGCCGTGCCGAGCGCATCGCCGACCTCGTCGAAGCCCAGCCCCCAGGGCCGAGGCGTCGAGCCGTGGCGCACGGGGCTGGTGTCCCGCACCACCAGCCGCCCGTAGCCGGAGGTGTCTCCCGAACTCTCCGAGCCGAACATGCCGCGCCGGGACGGGTGGGCCGGAGGTGGTGCGGGCAGTTCGGCGGCGGCCACATCGGCGGCGAGGTCGCCGGGCCCGGCCGTGACGGCCTCGGCGCTCGGCCGTCCCGGCGCGGACGGTGCCGCAGCCTTCTGGTCGGCCGGCGACTCCTCCGCACCCGCGGCAGCGGCGGTGGCCTCGTCCTGCGCGGGCGACCTGTCGTCGGTCATCGGTTCGCACCCACCCTCGGGAACGGTCGGCCGGTCACTGCAGCAGGCCCTTCATCGCCTGCGCAGGCACGGCCTCCATGGCCGCGCGCTCACGCTCGGCGTCGGCCTCCCGCCGGTTCACGCCGAGCGGGGTGTGCTGGATCTTGTCGTGCAACTTGAGGATCGCGTCCATGAGCATCTCGGGCCGCGGCGGACAGCCCGGCAGATAGATGTCGACGGGCACGATGTGGTCGACGCCCTGGACGATCGCGTAGTTGTTGAACATTCCGCCGGTGCTGGCGCAGACCCCCATGGCGATGACCCACTTGGGCTCGGGCATCTGGTCGTAGATCTGGCGCAGGACCGGTGCCATCTTCTGGCTCACCCGCCCGGCCACGATCATCAGGTCGGCCTGGCGCGGCGAGGCCCGGAAGACCTCCATGCCGAAGCGGGCGGAGTCGTGCCGCGGCCCGCCGAAAGCCATCATCTCGATCGCACAACAGGCCAGGCCGAACGTGGCCGGCCAGACCGAGCTCTTACGCATGAACCCGACCAGCTTCTCGACGCCGGTGAGCAGCACTCCGCTCGGAAGCTTCTCCTCGATACCCATGCCGACCCCTAGTCCCACTCCAGGCCGCCACGCCGCCAGACGAACGCGTACGCGACGAAGACGGCGAGGATGAACAGGCCCATCTCGACCAGGCCGAACAGGCCGAGCGCGTCGAACCTGACCGCCCACGGGTACAGGAAGATGATCTCGATGTCGAAGATGATGAACAGCATGGCGGTCAGGTAGTACTTGATCGGGAAACGGCCACCCCCGACCGGCTGCGGCGTCGGCTGGATGCCGCACTCGTACGAGTCGACCTTGACCCGGTTCCAGCGCTTGGGGCCGGTGAGAGCGCCCAGCACGATCGAGGTCACCACGAAGCCGCCGGCGACGACGCCGAGCACGATGATCGGGACGTACGGGTTCACGCGTTCCCCTCTCCAGCTCTCCCGCCGGTGGCGGCCGCCGCACACGCGACGACCGCAGACGCACGGGTGCCCATGGTAGTGAGGTGGATCACTTCTGTGGCCCCATTACGCCGCCGGGGTCAGCCGCGTCATGGCATTGATCAACCGGTCCATCGCGTCGCCACCGCGCCGGTCGGTGAGGTTGGCCAGCAACTTGAGGGTGAACCGCATCAGCGTCGGGTGCGGCAGGCCGTGGCGCGTGCACAGCTTCATGATCCGAGGGTCCCCGATCAGCTTCACGAAGACCCTGCCGAGGGTGTAGTAACCGCCGTGCTCCTGCTTGAGCACCGCCGGGTACTGCTGCAGGACGCGCTCGCGGGCCGCCCCGGTGGTTCGCCCCCGGGCGTCGGCGACGACGGTGGCAGCCAGGTTCGCGGCCTCCATCGCATAGTCGATGCCCTCGCCGTTGAACGGGTTGACCATGCCGCCGGAATCACCGACCAGCAGCAGCCCCCTCGCATAGTGGGGCTGGCGGTTGAATGCCATCGGGAGGGCGGCACTGCGGATCTCGCCCACCCGGTTCTCCTCGGTGAAGCCCCACTCCTCCGGCGTCTGAGCGACCCATCGACGCAGGAGCCGCTTGTAGTCGACCCGGCCGAACGCCGTGGACGTGTCGAGAACCCCGAGGCCGACGTTGCTGGTGCCGTCGCCGGTGCCGAAGATCCAGCCGTAGCCCGGCAGCAGGTCGAGCTCGCCCCGCTCGTTCTCCTCCCACAGCTCGAGCCACGACTCCATCCAGTCGTCGTCGTGGCGGGGCGTGGTGTAGTACGTCCGCACGGCGACGCCCATCGGCCGATCGCCACGACGGTGGATGCCCATGGCAGTCGACAGCCGGGACGACGTGCCGTCGGCCGCGACCACCAGCGGCGCCCGGTAGGTGACCTCGGGGCCGGTCGGCCGCAGGTCGTCGTCGAGCGGGCGCGCTCTGACGCCGCCGATGCGACCCGTGCGCTCGTCGACGACGGGTCCGGTGACGGCCGTCTGCTCCTGCAGCCGGGCACCGGACTTCTGGGCGTGCCTGGCCAGGATCTCGTCGAAGTCGGTTCGGGTGCGGACCAACCCGTAGTCGGGATAGCTGGCGAGATCGGGCCACGGCATGTGCAGTCGCATGCCGCCGCCGACGATGCGCAACCCCTTGTTGCGGATCCAGCCCGGCGCCGACGTGTCGATGCCCATCCGGACGAGCTGGCGGACGGCTCGTGGAGTCAGCCCGTCGCCGCAGATCTTGTCGCGGGGGAACGCCGCCTTCTCCAGCAGCAGGACGTCGATGCCGGCCCTGGCGAGGTAGTACGCGGTGGTCGAGCCAGCGGGTCCGGCGCCGACGACGATGACGTCGGCGTCGCTGGCCGCTCGGCTCATCCGGTCTCTACCTCACGGTCGTCGTGATTGCTCGTGAACGCGTTCACGAGCAAACGTCCGGGTCAGTCTAGGACCACTCCACAGGGGCTTTCGAGTGGGGTGGCGCCACCTGCTGACCGGTCGTCTTCGAGGTCCTGACCTGCGGAATCACCACTCCGGTCCCGTGCATGTTCCGCGCCGTCGCCGGCGGTTGCGGGTGGCCGGACGGCGTGATGGAGGGCCACGACCCCGCCGGACAGGTTCCGCCAGCGCACACCGGCCCAGCCGGCCCGGGCGATCCACGCGGCGAGCCCGGATTGGGCCGGCCAGGCCCTGATCGACTCGGCGAGATAGACGTACGCGTCCGGACTGCTCGACACCCGCCGCGCCAGCGTGGGCAGGGCGCGCATCAGGTACTCGACGTAGACCCGGCGGAAAGGCGTCCACGTCGGCTGGCTGAACTCGCAGACGACAAGCCGGCCGCCTGGCCGGGTCACCCGCGCCATCTCGCGCAGCCCGGAACGAGGGTCCTGCAGGTTGCGCAGTCCGAAAGAGATCGTGACCGCATCGAAGGATTCGTCCGCGAACGGAAGCCTCAGCGCGTCGCCGGCCACGAACGGTAGCTTCGGCCGCCGACGCTTGCCCTCCCGCAGCATGCCGGTCGAGAAGTCGCACGGGACCACGAACGCCGCAGCCACCGCCAGCGGTTCGCTCGAGGTGCCGGTGCCGGCCGCCAGGTCGAGCACCCGTTCACCGCGCGCCGGCGCCAGGGCGCGTGCGGCCGCGTTCCGCCACCGCCGGTCCTGGCCCAGCGACAGGACGTCGTTGGTGCGGTCGTAGCGGGTTGCGACCGCATCGAACATCGCCGCGACATCGTGGGGCTGTCTGTCCAGCGAGGCGCGCGTCACGGTTCCCCACCCTAGGAGGCGACGTACTCGCCCCACCGCCCAACCTTCTCGCGCGCGAGACGCTCACACTGAGTGACGCGAATGGGGGGCGACCGGGATACCGGCCGCCCCCCGTTCGTCCGCTGTCAGGGCAGCAGGTGCGACATGACCCGAGCCATGAGGTCGTCGCGCTCGGCTTGCGCGAGCCCCTCGAACCCGAACCCGGCGAACACCGTGTCCTCCGTGGTCGTGACCGCTCCCTCTGCTGTGGCCCGTCTCACATGTCAAGATGTGCGCGGAGGATAGCCGCGGCAGGCCGATCAGGGGCAGGCCGATCGAGCCACGTACGCTCGTCTGCCGTGACGACCCTTCGGGCCCCGATCCGCGGCCC
>Ga0299914_10000336_pt1 | contig 28026 bp, 25 predicted proteins | sample RVTome_10_FD_201361 | JGI IMG/M metagenome (GOLD analysis project Ga0299914, IMG submission 201361) | Soil microbial communities from uranium-contaminated site in the Upper Colorado River Basin, Wyoming, United States - RVT153D57 (version 2) ... | reverse complement strand
CCGCCGCGAAGGTGTCGCCGGAGCCCCGCACGTTGACGGTGTCCACCCAGGCCGAGCTCAGCACGTGGGTGCCGTGGACGGTGGCCAGCACATCGACGGCCTGGTCCCCCGGGCGCCGGCCGCCGGTGACGACGACGGCCTCGGGCCCCCAGCCGAGCAGGGTCTTGGCCGCGTCGGCGGCCTCGTCCACCGACCCGACAGCGGCGCCCACGAGCAGGCCCGCCTCGATGGTGTTGGGGGTGACGACCCGAGCGCAGGCGATCAGCACGTCTCGGTAGGCGGTGTCGACGTCGGTGCCCACGACGCGGTGACCGGACGCCGCCACCAGCACCGGGTCGACGACCAGGTTGGGCAGGCGCCCGGACGCGGCCAGCGCCGCCACCGCCCCGGCGATGCCCCCGTCCCACAGCATGCCGGTGGTGACGGCGACCACCGCCATGTCGTCGAGCACGGCCTCCACCTGAGCCACCACCATCTCCGGGGCCACGGGATCGACCCGCCTGAGCCCGACCGAGCTCTGGGCGCTGACCAGCGTTAGAGCGCTGGCTCCGTGGACGCCCAGCGCCGCGTAGGTGCGCAGCACGGCGGCCTGGCCCGCACCGCCGACGGGGTCGTGGCCCACGATCCCGAGGGCCACGGGCGGAGCGCGATCTGGGGCCGTCACGGCCGGCATGTCGACGGTCACCTCCGCCTGGCGGGCGAGCCGGTCACCCGCAACCTGCTTGCTCGCGCCGCGTGTCTGCGGCTGCGTCTGCGGCTGCGCCGACGGTAGCGCCTACCGTGAGCCGCCATGACCGGAGGGGGCGTCGGGGTGATCGCCAACCCGGTGGCTGGCAGGGACATCCGGCGGGTGGCGGCTCGGGGCGGAGTGTCCACCACCCAGGACAAGCGCAACCGCATCGCCCGGGCCGTCATCGGCTCGGTGGCCGCCGGGGCCAGGCGCATCCTGGTGGTGGACGAGCCCTTCCGCATCGCCACGGCCGCGGTGGCCGACCTGCCCCTTCCCGCCGGCGTGGACCTGGAGGTCCTCGACGTAGGGTCGCGACTCCACCCCGACGACACCGGGCGGGCAGTGGCGGCCATGCGCCAGCGCGGCGTCGCTGCCCTGGTCGTGCTCGGCGGTGACGGCACCTGTCGCTGCGTGGCCCGCGCCTGGCCCGATGTGGCCCTGGTGGCCATGTCGACGGGCACCAACAACGTGTTCCCCACGGCCGACGAGGCGACGGTGGCCGGGGCCGCCGCCGGTCTGGTGGCCGCGGGACGGGTGGGGCTCAGCGAGGTGGCCCGCCGCGCCAAGCTCGTCGAGGTGGAGGGCGGGGCCTCAGATGTCGAGGCGGCAGATGTCGCCCTCGTCGACGTGGTGCACCTCGAGGGGGATCTGGTCGGCAACCGCATGCCCTTCGACCCGGCGTTGCTCAGGTACCTCGTCCTGGGTAGGGCCGAGCCGTCCGCCATGGGGGTTTCCTCGGTGGGGGGGCTCACCTGCCCGTGCACAGCCGACGACGACCACGCCGTGCTGGTGCGCTGCGGCCCGGGCGGCCGGCCCGTGCACGCTCCACTGGCCCCCGGGCTGTACCGCCCCGTCCCCGTCGTGGAGGCGCATCCCATCGCCCTGGGTGAGGTGGTGGAGATCGCCGGCCCCGGGGTGCTGGCCTTCGACGGCGACCGCGAGCGCCGCCTCGACACCGGCGAGGTCGTCGGGGCCCGCGTCACCCGACGGGGGCCCTGGGTCATCGACGTGGCCACCGCCATGGGGCTGGCCGCCGCTCGGGGGCTCTTCGTCGACGCCCACCGCCCCGACGGTGGCCTGCTCGTGGACGACCCGATCGCCGCGGCCGCGGTCCCACCCGGCCGCTGACGCCGACCGCGCCGCCCGCCTGGTTCAGCCACGCCCCTGCCGTCGGTCGCCACCGGTCCGCCTCCGGTCCGCCACCGGTCCGCCACCATCACCAGCGGCGGGTGATGGTCTCGACCTTGTCCAGGAAGGCGCGGCGCTCCTCGTCGCCGGCCCGGTCGTCCCCATAGTGGGCCAGCCACGTCGTTCGGCACCGCCAGTGGCACAGAGCCCGTAGCTGGCGGGTGACCAGCAGCTTTCCGGGCTCGCCCTGCAGCGTGTTGACCAGCTTGGGCGAGCCGTGGGAGGTCACGGCCGCCAGCCGCCCGATGTTGCGGAGCCGGCCGGTGACGCGGTTGCGGCCGGGCACAAGGTCGTAGACGGCTCCGAGCACGAAGACGCGGTCGACCCAACCCTTGACGATGGCGGGCAGGCCGCCCCACCAGGTGGGGTACACGAGCACCAGGCCCTGGGCGGCCAGCAGGCGACGCACGTGGGTGGCCACCACCGGATCGGCCGACCCCGCCTCGAAGACCGCCTGACGCTCGCCCTCGACCAGCACCGGGTCGAAGCCGTCGGCATACAGGTCGATCAGGTCGACCTCGTGCCCCTGGGCGGCGAGGACGGTCACCAGGCGATCCAGCACGGCCCCCGAGAAGCTGCCCGGAACCGGGTGCCCGTAGACGACCAGCAACCTCACCTCCGGCACCTCACGGCCCGTCCCGCGGCGGCGCTGGACGGCCGGCTCACAGCCGGGCCATGCGACGGCGCACGCGCAGCAGGAAGGCGCGCCGGTCCGCATCGGTGGCGCCGTCCATCCGGTACAGGGCCAGCCACACCGGCCGCGAGCGTCTGCGGCACACCAGGCGCAGGGTGCGGGCCAGGGTGCGCCGGCCGCCGTCGCCGACCAGGTGGACGTACCAGGGGCTCGAGCCGTAGGTGGTGATGCCGACGATGCGCCGCACATGGCCCAGCCGCGGCTTCACCCGGCTGGTGACCGGATCGAGCTCGAAGGCGACTCCTTGCACCAGCACCCGGTCGAGCCAACCCTTCATGATCGCCGGCAGCCCGGCCCACCAGGTCGGGTAGACGAACACCAAGGCCTCCGCCCGCTCGACCAGCACGGCGTGGTGGGCCACGTCTGGCGACACGATGGGTCGGTCGGTCAGGTAGGCCTGGCGCTCGGCCCTGGTCATGGCCGCCTGGAACCGCTCCGCGTACAGGTCGACCACCTCGACGTCGTGGCCGGCCGACTCCAGCCCGGCGACGGCGGCTCCCCTCACGGCGGCGCTGAAGGACCCGGGACCTGGATGAGCATGCACGACGAGGACCCGCATCGAGCGAATCCTCCCATGCGCCCGGGGCGGTGGCCGGCGCCCTGGGTGAGGGCCTGACCGTCGCTGCGACCGACACATGACGACCCGCTGACAGCGAACGTCGCTTCGTCGTACCCTGACCGCCCGTGCGACGCCTTCTCGGTCTGCTCATCGCCGTACTCGTGGCCGTCCCCGCCCTCGGGTCGGGGCCGGCAACAGCCCAGCAGTCCGATGCAGCGGCAACCGCCCAGGAGTCCACCGCCAGGGCGGCGGCAGGGCCGAGGGTGCTGATACTCGGAGATTCGGTGGTGGAGGGCATCTGCCGGTACTCACCCCACGAGCTCGACCCGCTGCGGCAAACCCACACCGTCACCTGCGACGGCCTGGACGTGCCTCCGTTCCACTTCACCGGGCGGGACGGGCCAGGGTTGATCCGCAGCCAGGTCAACGACTTCGACGACGACCTGGTACTGGCGCTGGGCTACAACGACCTCTCCCCGGCAGCCTTCGCCAGTGGCGCCGAGGAGATCATGCAGATGGCGGAGGTCCGGGCCGTCAACGTGTACTGGTTGACCCTGCGCAACCTCAACGGGAACTACACGATCCACAACCAGGTCCTGCAGGGCCTCGACGCCCGCTACGCGAACCTCACCCTGCTCGACTGGCACTCCTGGTCCCTGGCCGACCCGCGCCCCATGACCGGTCCCGACGGTGTCCACCTCACCGAGGCGGGCAAGGACGCCATGGCCAACCTCATCACCTATGCCCTGAACCCGAAGATGCAGTGCCGGGCACCTTCGGGGATCGACCGCGACCCCAGGCCGGCGTCGGCTCGGGGGTACTACCTGCTCGACAGCAGCGGCAAGGTGCATGCCTATCCCAACGGGGCCGGCCACTTCGGCGACGTGCAGGGCAAGGGCGCGCCCGTGTCGATGCAGACCACACCGTCCGGCAACGGCTACTGGATCGTGACGGCCGACGGGCGCGTCCACTCCTTCGGCGACGCCCCCGACCATGGCGACATGCCCAGGAACTTCCCGAACGTGCAGCTGGCAGGGCCGGTGCGACGTATCGAACCGAACCCGAGGGGTGGCGGCTACTGGCTCATGGGCAGCGACGGCGGCATCTTCACCTTCGGCCCCAGCACCGGGTTCCACGGCTCGGTTCCCGGCGCGCTCGGTCCGGGCGTCATGCCCTTCGGCGAGACCATCTCGATCACCGCCACCACCACGGGGCGCGGCTACTTCCTGGTCGGCGACGACGGCGGGGTGTTCACCTTCGGCGACGCCCGCTTCCTGGGCTCGGTCTACGACAAGCTGCCACCGGGGCGCAGCCTGGACAGTCCGATCGAGGCGCTGGCCGTGGACCCACGGGGCAGGGGCTACTGGCTGTACGCCGGCGACGGCGGCATCTTCACCTTCGGCGGCGTGAACTTCTTCGGCTCCGTACCGGGGCTGGGGCTGTGTCTGCTGCCGTCGACCGTGGCCATGCGACCCAGCGAGACCGGCAACGGCTATTGGGTCGTCACCGACCGCGGCTGGGTGATCCAGTTCGGCGACGCCATGCACTTCGGCGACGATCCCGACCTCGGGCCCGGGGTGCGGGTCATCGACATGGCCGTGCGCGGGCGCCCTTGAGCCAGATCGGCTGGCAGAACTGGTCGGGCCGGGTCCTCACCACACCGGCGCGCCTGGCCCAGCCCCACGACGCCGCCGAGCTGGCCGAGGTGGTGAGAGCCGCCGCCGGGGACGGCCTGTCCATCAAGGCCGTGGGGGCCACCCACAGCCACTCCCCCGTGGCCACCACCGACGGCCTGCTGGTGGACACCTCGGGGTTGGCGGGCCTGGTGTCGGTGGACACCGGGGCCATGACCGCCACCGTCGGGGCGGGCAGCCTCATCAGCTCGCTGGGCGACGATCTGCTGTCGGCGGGCGTGGGACTGGTGAACCAGGGCGACATCGACGTCCAGTCCGTGGCCGGCGCCTGCGCCACTGCCACGCACGGCACCGGGCACGCCCTGCAGAGCATGTCCGCCGCGTTGGTCGGGGCCCAGCTCGTCAGCGGCACCGGCGAGGTGGTGTCGTGCTCGGCCGGCGAGAACCCGGACCTGTGGGCCGTTGCCCGCACCTCGCTGGGCGCTGTGGGGTTGCTGACCGAGGTGACCCTGGCCGTGCGCCCCGCCTACCGGCTGCACGAGCGGCTCTGGCGCCAGGACACCGAGGCCGTGCTCGCCCAGCTGGACGAGCTGGTGGCGGCCACCCGGCACTTCGAGTTCTTCTGGTTCGGTGCAGGCGACTGGTGCGCCTGCAAGTCCCTCGCCGAGACCGACGAGGCGCCGGGGCCGATCGAAGGCAGGCGCCACGAGCGGGTCGACTGGAGCCACCGCATCTTCCCTTCGCTGCGCGACGAGCGCCACACCGAGATGGAGTACGCCGTACCCGCCGAGGCCGGGCCCGAGTGCTTCGGCGAGATCAGGCGGATGCTGCTCGACCGGTTCGCCGAGGTGGCCTGGCCGGTCGAGTACCGCACCCTGGCCAAAGACGACGTGTGGATGTCGCCCGCCTACGGGCGAGAGACGGTGACCATCTCCGTGCACCACGACCCGCCCCCCGCCGACGACCGCCGCTTCTTCGGGGCCGCCGAGGAGGTCTTCGCTGCCTACGACGGGCGGCCCCACTGGGGCAAGGTCCACTTCCGCCCGCCCCAGGAGCTCGCCCGGCTGCACACGTGCTGGGACCAGTGGTGGGCGGTGCGTGACTCCTGGGACCCCGAAGGCCGCTTCCTACCCGCCCTCTTCACTTCGACCTGACTGGCGAGCGGCGCTACCGGCCGTCGGCGTTCGACGGACCGGGTGACTCTGCGCCCCTGGTCATGCTGCTCGGTTCGGCAGGCGCAGCCGGGCGGATCATGAACTCGTCGAAGAAGGAGGCGAGCTGGCTGTACGAGTCGAGCGGGAGCACTTGGGCGACATGCTGGTCGGGACGGACGACGACCAGCGCCCCCACCGCTCGATCAATGCCCCTGAGTTCGAAGAGGTCGGGCGCGTTCTTCGGATCGGGGCAGAACACCTTCTCGTAGTCGACCAGTCCGTACCTGCCCTTGCGCGGTCGCAGGATCGGTGGTGCGTCCTGAATGGTGAGGGCGCGGTGCGACTGCTGCAGCACGGCCCGCAGGTCGAACACGGCGTCGATGTCGGCGTTGGGCGGCGTGTACCGGACCACGGGTGAGCGCTCGTCGCTCTCGAGGAATCGGCAGAGCGCGGCCAACCGAGACTCGGCTGCCCTCAGAGGGTGGCGGTCGGCGAAAGCGAAGAGCCGCCAGCGCCCGTCCGCCTCGACGACGTGGCCGAGGTGGATCGGCTTGGCGTCGGCCAGCCGCACGACCGGCACGGAGTGGAAGCGGGTGCCGATCACGAACCCTCTGGCCAGGTGCTGGGTGGTGTCGCCCCCCGTCAGCAGCGACGGCCGGTACTGCGTGGCCACACCGGCGGTGAAGCGGCCGTGCTGCTGGAAGTACCCCTGGAAGACGGCCGGGTCGACGCCGCCCTCGTCCTCAGGCGACGACTTGGGTGGTGCGCTGAACATCTTGGCGAACTCACGGTCGAAGTCGATGAGCTCCTTGGCGACGGCGTGCCGCTCGGTGGAGTAGGTGAGGAGGATCTCTGATGAACACTGACCGCGCAGCACCGCCACCAACTTCCAGCCAAGGTTGAAACCGTCGCGCATCGACACGTTCATGCCCTGGCCCGCCTTCGGGCTGTGGGTGTGGCAGGCGTCGCCGGCGATGAACACCCGCGGCAGCCGGTCACCGGCATCGCCGGCCGCTACGTCGTCGTACCGGTCGCAGAGGCGCTGCCCGATCTCGTACACCGACCACCAGGCAACCTCGTGGACGTTGATCGTGTACGGAGTCAGGATCCGGCCGGCGGCCTCGATGAGCCGGTCGATGGTGATGTTCCGGCCGGCGACGCGCTCGTCCTCGCCGAGCTCATCCAGCTCGATGTACAGCCGCACCAGGTAGCCGCCCTCACGAGGGATCACCAGCAGGTTCCCCTGCTTGGCCGAGTGGACGACGGCCTTGAACCGGATGTCGGGGAAGTCGGTGACGGCGAGGACGTCCATTACCCCCCACGCCTGGCTGGTCGCATCGCCGACCAGCTCCCGGCCGATCGAGCGGCGCACCTGGCTCCGGGCACCGTCGCATCCGATCACGTAGCGAGCCCGTACGGTCTCCACCTCCGGCCCAGCGGCATCACCGCCGCCCCCGCCCCCGGCGCGCTGGAAGTGGGCCACAACCGGTTCGTCGTCGCTGGTCGGGAGCTCGAGATCGATGAGGCGGCGGCCATAGTCGGGAACGATCGGCCGCTTCGCGCTGCGCATCACCTCGAGGAGGAAGTCATGCACCCGCGCCTGGTTCAAGATGACGTGAGGCATCTCGGAGAGCCCGTCCTCGACGTCCTGGATGCGGTCGCTGCGACGTATTCGGGCGGGCTCGTCGGGATCGGGCGTCCAGAACACCGTCTCGTTGACCCAGTAGGCCTCCCGCAGGACTTCGTCGGCGAACCCGAAGGCGTTGAACATCTCCATCGTCCGGCATGCGATGCCGTCGGCCTGACCCAGCTCGAGCGGCCCTGGCTTCGCCTCGGCCAGGCACACCGAGACGTCTGGCGCTGCGGCGACCTGCGCGGCCACGGTCAGGCCGGTCGGCCCGGAACCGACGATCAGCACGTCAACCCGCTCCGGCAACGGACGGGTCGGCGCCGGCGGCGGGAGCGCGGCGGTGGCATCGGCGAGCGAAGGATCGCCGGGTCGGAAGCCATCCAGATGGAACTGCACCCCTACACCCCCCTGAGATCCGGCGGCGAGCGCCTGTCACCACGGTCGCACGAGGTCGCCACCCTGCGCACGACCGGACGGCGCCGGCCCGACCCGCATGGTTCAGCCGGGTCGCTGCACCGGCAACGCCGGCCCGGGGGCATCCAGCCGGCTCGCCTGCTCGCCCAGCTCGGCACGGGCCACCAGGTGGTGGGCCCGGTCCTGCTCCAAGGTGAACGGGTACACGGCACGGCCTCCCGACACGACCTGCACGTGCATCGCCCGGCAGCCGGGCGGCGGTGAGGGTCCGGTGGTGAGGAGCTCCGCGGTGGCCAGCCCGTCGACCAAGCGCCGGTGGGGCCAGACCCGGCCAGGGCGTGTGGCCTTGCCCGGCGAGGTCTTGGCCACGGGCACGAGGGGAGCGTCGTCGCCCGACTCCCTGGCAACGGCCACCAGCTTGTAGACGAACCCGGCGGTGGGGTGCCCCGAGCCGACGACCACCGAAGTGCCGACGCCGAACGCGTCCACAGGCACATCGGCCAGCTCGGCCAGGCGGTACTCGTCGAGGTCGCCGGACACCACGATGCGGGTGCCGGGAGACCCCAGGTCGTCGAGGAGGCTGCGGGCGGCCCTGGCCTCGTCCGGCAGGTTGCCCGAGTCGATGCGGATGGCGCCCAGCTCGCCCCCGCCTCGGCGCGCCGCAGCCACGGCCCGCCCGATGCCCTCGGTCGTGTCGTATGTGTCGACCAGCAGGGTGGTGCCAGGTCCCAGGGCCGCCACCTGGGCGTCGAAGGCGGCCGGCTCGTCGTCGTGGGCCATGGTGAAGGCGTGCGCCGAGGTGCCGGAAGTGGGGATGCCGTAGCGAGCCCCGGCGGCCAGGTTCGAGGTGGTGTCGAAGCCCGCCAGCCAGGCGGCGCGCGAGGCGTCCACGGCGGCGTCCTCGTGCGAGCGGCGGGCGCCCATCTCGATGAGCTGGCGACCGCCGGCCGCCTCGTGCATGCGGGCCGCGGCGGCAGCCACGGCAGAGTCGTGGTTCAGCACCGACAGCACCAGCGTCTCCAGCAGGAGTGCACCACCGAACGACGTCTCCACCACCAGCACAGGGGTGTCAGGCATGAACAGGTCGCCCTCGCGGTGGCCCCAGACGTCACCGGCGAAGCGGTGGATCCCCAGGTGCTCCACCAACCGGTCGGAGAACCGACCGGTGCCGGCCAGCCATTCCACCTCGACGGGCGAGAAGGCCAGCCCGTCGAGCATCCGGGCCAGGCGCGCCACGCCGGCCACCACGCCATAGCCTCGCCCGGGCGGGAGATGGCGGGTGAACACCTCGAACACCGCCCTGCGATCGGCCACGCCCGAACGCAGGGCTGCGTCCAGCATGGTCAGCTCGTAGTGGTCGGTCCGCAGCGCGGCACCGATGTGAGGGGGATCGACGGTCACTGCACCTGATCGTGTCGGGGGACCTGATCGCCGCGCAGGAAGGCGGCCAGCATGGCGTTCACGACCTCGGGCTGATCCTGCTGCACCCAGTGGCTGGCGTCGGGCAGGTAGCGAATCGTGAGATCGGTGACGTAGTCGCCGGTGCCGCGGGTGGTCTCCTTGCCCAGCGCCGTGTCCTGCTCCCCCCAGACCATCAGGGTGGGGGTCTCGATCACCGGGAAGGCCTCGTCGCGGGACCGCCACGCCCAGCGCAGGGCGGCCCGGTACCAGTTCAGCATGGCCGTCAGCGCGCCGGGCTCGGCGGCGTTGTGGCGGTACACCTCGAGCACGTCGTCGTCGAACAGCTCGGGGTGCACGGCGGAGTCGCGGAAGGCCTTGCCTATCAGCGCCGCGTCGTTGCGGCCCAGCACCCACTCGGGCAGCCGCGGGACCTGGAAGAACAGCATGTACCAAGAGCGCCGCAGTTGGGAGAGCGTGCGCAGCTCGCGCACGAAGCAAGCCGGGTGGGGCGCGTTCATGATGACCAGCCGGTCCAGGGGTGCCATGCGGTGGATGGCCACGTGCCAGGCCACCCCAGCCCCCCAGTCGTGACCGATCAAGACCACCTCGCGCGCGCCCGACTCGTCGATGAGACCGACCACGTCGGCGGCCAGATGTTCCATGGCGTAGTCCGACACGGCCGGAGGCCGATCGCTGCCGCCGTAGCCGCGCTGGTCAGGGGCCCAAGCCCGATAGCCGAGCTCGGCCAGGACGGGGAGCTGGTGACGCCACGAGAACGCCGCCTCGGGGAACCCGTGCAGGCACAGGGCCAACCGGTCGCCACTGCCCGCCTCCGCCACGCGGAAGCGAAGCCCGTTGGCATTCACGTCCCGGTACTCCAGCGGGTCGTCGGCGTGGGCCATGGGACCGCACCCTACCCAGCGCACCTGCACCCCGAGGGCGGGCATCATGGCCCGATGGGACGCACCGCCGCCGACAGGGCCGGCATCGCGCCGTTCTACGTGATGGAGGTGATGCGCGCCGCCTCCGAACGCGAGGCAGCCGGTGGCCAGGTCCTGCACCTGGAGGTCGGGCAGCCGTCCACCGGAGCCCCGCGCCTGGTCGTGGAGGCCGCGCATCGAGCACTCGACTCCGGCGCCGCGCTGGGGTACACGCCCTCGCTGGGTCTCGCTTCGCTGCGCGCCGCAATCGCCGAGCACTACGGCCATGCCTACGGCGTCGATCTGGACCCCGAGCGGGTCGTCGTCACCACCGGGGCTTCGGCGTCGTGCGTGCTGAGCTTCCTCGCCTGCTTCGACACCGGCGACCGGGTGGCCGTCACCTCCCCCGGCTATCCCTGCTACCGCAACATGCTGGCCGCCTTCGACGTGGAGGTGGTCGATGTGGCCGTCGACTCCTCCAGCCGCTACCAGCCCACACAAGAGGCACTGGAGGAGCGCGGGCCGCTGCAGGGGGTGGTGGTGGCCGGGCCCTCGAACCCCACCGGCACGATGCTCGACGACGGGGCCATGGCGCGGCTAGCCGGGTGGTGCCGGGACCACGAGGTGTGGCTGGTGTCCGACGAGATCTACCACGGCATCACCTACGAGGATCCGGCCCCCACGGCAATCGCCCACGACGACGGCGCCCTGGTCGTGGGGAGCTTCTCGAAGTACTTCTCCATGACGGGCTGGCGGCTCGGTTGGCTGGTGGTCCCCCCTGAGCTGATCCCTGCCGTCGAGCGCCTGGCCCAGAACCTGTACATCTCGGCACCCACGCTCAGCCAGGTGGCGGCCCAGGCCGCCTTCGACTGCCACGACGAGCTCCGGGCCAACGTGGCTCGCTACGCCGCCAACCGCCGGGTGCTGCTGGAGGGCCTGCCCGGCGCCGGGTTGTCCGACCTGGCCCCCGCCGACGGCGCCTTCTACGTGTGGGCCGCCGTGGACCACCTCACCGACGACAGCCAGGCGCTGTGCGCCCGCTGGCTGGCGGAGCTGGGGGTGGCTGCGACCCCGGGCGTCGACTTCGACCGCGCCGAGGGTCATCGCTTCGTCAGGTTCAGCTTCGCCGGCGCCACCGCCGAGGTGAGCGAGGCGGTGCGCCGCCTGCAGAACTTGTCACCGTAGGGGCACGACCAGCACGGGAACCGGTGAGACTCGGACGATGGCGGCGGCGGTGGAACCGAGCACGGCGCGGCGGATGCCGCGGCGGGCGTGGGTGGTCACCACCATCAGCCTGGCCGGATGCTCGTCGAGCCACGATTCGAGCCCGGAGGCGGGGCTGATCGGGTCATAGACGGCCACGGCGTCCATGCCGGGCGCCTCGTCAGCCCAGCGCGCCGCCAGGTCCCTCATGTACGCATCGGCGTCTTGTGCCGGTCCGTGGCTGCGTCGCCACGGCACGTCGCTGCGAGCCGGCGGAGGGCTGGGCTCGGCAACGGTGACGACGGTCAGCGGCATGGCCAACGCGCTCGCCCAGGCCGCCGCAACGCCAACGACGCTCTCAGCGGGCGGGAAGCCGTCGACGCAGGCCACGATGCGCTCCTCGCCGGGCGCCGTCCGATGATCGGACGACTGACGGCGCGGCCGCGACATCGCCGAGCGGTCCGCCGACCGCCCCACCGCCACCACCGGTTCGCCGGTTGCCGCCAGCACCGAGCGGGCCACCGACCCCACGGCGGAACCGATGCGGCCATGCCCGGCTGTGGACATGCACACGAGGCAGGAACCGAGCTCGGTGGACCGGCGCACGATCTCGGCGGCAGGGTCGTCTCCGACGACGACGTGGAGGCGCTCGTCGGTGACGTCGGCCCCTAGCGCTTGCGCGGCGTGCCTGCCCAGGCGCGCGGCCGCATCGGTTCCGTCGGCCACGCCGACGGCCTGCACCTCGGCTCCGAACCGTGCGGCCAGCTCGTGCGCCCAGGGCAGAGCCGCATCGGACAGGTCCGACCCGTCCAAGGGGACCAGGACAAACCGGTATCCGGGCGGTTCTACCCGCATCTCCTCCAGGTCCGCCATCTCCTCCGTGTTCGCCATCTCCTCCGTGTTCGCCACCTCCTCAGCATCCCTCACCCGGCCGGTTCAATCCTTGGTGGCGACGTGGTTGGGGACGACAGTCGTCCTCGGCTCGAACCGGCCGGAGGCAGCGTCGCCGCTGCCAGGGTTGCCGGCGGCAGCGCCAGGGTTGCCGGCGGCAGCGCCAGGGTTGCCGGCGGCAGCGTACGTGTTCCTCAGCTCGGCCCGGCACGCCGTGCACGGTCCGTAGAAGGGCTCCTCGACGGTGGATGCGCAGCGAGGGCAGTCGTAGCTCGAAAGGGCCTCGGTCATCGGCGGATGGTCGCGCGTGGCACCGGCCGGTGCGCGGACCCGAAGAGCAGATGGCGACCCGGTGGCCCCCAGCAGGCATCATGCCGACCGTGACCGTCTCCCACCTGCTGCGGGCCGACCTGGACGCTGCGGCCGACACCATGGCCGACGCATTCACCGACGACCCATGGTTCGCCTGGCTGTACCGCGACGTCGAGACAGACGCGCAGGTGCGCCGAGGGCTGCTGGTGGCCTTCATGGCGACGGTCGGCGACCACGCCATCGACGCCGGGCACTCCTACACCTTGGCCGACCATGCCGCTGTGGCTCTTTGGCGGGCTCCCGACCACCGCAGCAGGGACGCCGAGGACAGAGCGGTGCGCGAGCTGCTCATCGGGCAGGGGGTCGACATGGACCGGGTCGTGCCCGGCTTCCGACGCATCCTGGGGGCCCGACCCTCCGCGCCGCACTTCTACCTCGACACCCTGGCCACCCGGCCAGCCACCCAGGGCCGCGGCCTAGGTTCCCAGCTCATCGGTCACGTCCTGGCGGAGTGCGACCGGCAGGGTCTGCCCGCCTTTCTGGAGTCGTCGAACCCACGCAACGTCTCGCTGTACCTGCGCCACGGCTTCCAGCCACAGGGCCGCATCGACATGCCCGACGATCCGTCCGTCCACTTGACGCCCATGTGGCGCGAACCTGCGCCCCCTGACCGAGGAGGAGCTCGATGACCGTGGTGATCCAGGCCGATCGACTGGAGGCCCTGATCGGCGAGATCTTCGCCGCCGCCGGGTGCTCGGCGCCCGAGTGCGAACGCATCGCCCGCCGCTTGGTGGCCGCCAACCTGACCGGCCACGACAGCCACGGCGTCGTCCGCACCCAGCTGTACGTGGAGTCCCTGGCCCACGGCGCCCAGGTCGCCGACGTGACCGTCGAGCTGCTGGTCGACGCCGACGCCTTCGCCTTGGTCGACGGTCACTACGGCATGGGTCAGACGGTCGGGGAGCAGGCCGTACAGCTCGGCATCGACAAGGCCCGCGCCTGCGGCGTATCGGTCATCGGCCTGCGCCATGCCGGCCACCTGGGGCGCATCGGCGACTGGGCGCAGATGGCGGCCGAGGCCGGTCTGGTATCCCTGCACTTCGTCAACGTCGCCGCCAGCCGCTTGGTAGCGCCCTTCGGGGCCGTCGAACGGCGCATGGGCACCAATCCCGTGGCCATCGGCGTACCCCGCTCCGACGGTCCGCCGCTCCTGCTGGACTTCGCCACCTCGGTGGTTGCCGAGGGGAAGGCCCAGGTGGCGCTCCGGGGCGGCGCCCCGCTGCCCATGGGCGCGCTCGTGTCACCCGAAGGCGACCTCACCGACGACCCTGCAGTGCTCTACGGCGATATCCCGGCCGGTTCGGTGCCCAACCCGCTGCGGGGCCCGGGAGCGCTGAGGGCCATGGGCGATCACAAGGGCTCGGGACTGTCGATGATGTGCGAGATCCTGGCCGGGGTGCTGACCGGCTCCGGGACCGCAAACGACAAGCGCTTCTGCAACGGGATGCTCTCCATCTACCTCACCCCCGCCGTGTTCGGCTCCACCGACGACTTCGCCGCCGGCGTGCGCGACTACGTCGAGTGGTTCGCCAGCGCCCGCCCTGCGGGGGAGGGTGAGGTGCTGACGCCCGGCGAACCGGAACGGCGCCGGCGCATCGAACGCCTGCGCGACGGGGTGCCTCTCACCGAAGGCGTCTGGGAGTCGATGAGGACGGCAGCCGCCCAGGTGGGCATCGACGCCGACCGGTTGGACGAGCTGGTCGCGTCGGGCTGAGCGGCAGCGCGTCCTGGGTGCTGTCGCGCTCCGGGCTGAGCTTCGAGGCTCTAGCGCCCCTCGGTCGTGCCGTGGGCGTGGAGGAGGTGGGACACGGCAACGGTCAGGCCTCTGGCCATGCCCAGGTCGAGGAACTCGTTGGGGCCGTGGGCGTTGCTCCCCGGTCCCAGGACCCCGGTGACCACGAACTGGGCGTCGGGGAACCTGGCTCCCAGCATGCCCATGAACGGGATCGAGCCGCCCTCGCCCTGCCAGCGAGCAGGGCGGGCGAAGGCCTCCCGGCTGGCGGCATCCAGGGCGGCAGCCAACCACGGTGCCGTGGCCGGAGCCTCCCAGCCCGGGCCGACGTCGGTGAGCGCGAACCGCACTTCTGCCCCGTTGGGAGGGTCGGCCTCGAGCACCTGCCGCAGCGCCTCTGCCGCGGCGGCGTCGTCCGCAGTGGGCGCCACCCGCATGGACAGCTTGAGGCGCGTCACCGGGCGCAGGACGTTGCCGGCGTCGCCCGGCGCCGGCGCCCCGTCGAAGCCCGTCACCTCCAGGGCCGGCCGCCAGGTGCGGTCGAGTATCTGCTCGGCCGTGTCGGCCCGCAGCGGCCGGGTCGCCCCGCGCCAGGGGAAGTAGGCGGCGACGGAGTCGCCCAACTCCACGGCAGCCGCCTCGGCCTCCTGCCGGCGCGAGACCGGGATCTCGGCGCGGGCCTGGGGCAGGAGCACCTGGCCGTCGGTCTCGTCCTCGATGCGGGACAGCAACTGGCGGGCTATGCGGAAGCTGGACGGCACGATCCCACCGGCCACGCCGCTGTGCACCCCTTCGTTCAGGACCGCCACCTCGAGCGTGCCGCCCACCAGGCCCCGCAACGAGGTCGTGACCCACAGCGAGTCGTATGTGGCGCAGCCCGAGTCCAGGCACACGACCAGGTCCACCTGGCCCAGTCCGCCGGCCAGGTGGTCGACGTAGGCGGGCAGGTCGGGGCTGCCCGACTCCTCGCTGGCCTCGATCAGCACCATCAGGCGGCTGTGGGTTCCGCCCGCGGTCTGCACGGCTTCCACGGCGGCCAGGGCGGCGAACAGCGCGTAGCCGTCGTCAGCCCCTCCGCGGCCGTAGAGCCGCTCGCCCTCCAGCACCGGCTCCCACGGCCCCTTGCCCTCGGCCCAACCGGACATCTCGGGCTGCTTGTCGAGGTGGCCGTACAACAGCACGGTGTCGTCGGGCGACCCACCGCCGGCCGGGGGGATGTCGCACAGGAGGACAGGCGTGCGGCCGGCGAGGCGAACCTCCTGCGTGATCATGCCGGCTATGGGCCGGGTCCTCGCCCATCCGTGCAGCAGCTCCAGGGCACGATCGATGTGCCCGTGATCGGCCCAGTCGGGATCGAAGGACGGCGACTTGGCCGGGATGCGGATGTAGTCGTGCAGGGTGGGGAGGACGTGGTTCCGCCAGGCCTCCTCCACGACGGGCTGCACCACCGACGGGGAGAGGCGCCCTGGGGTGGCGCTCACCCGATCTCGCCCAGGAACTCCACGACTGCGGAGGTGAAGATGTCGTTGCGGTCACCGGCCACCATGTGGTGGGCGTCGGCGACGTCCACGAAGCGGGCGTGAGGGGCGAGCTCGAGGAACACCTCGGCACCCTCCATGGACAGGACGTCGCTCATCCTCCCCCGCACCAGCAGGGTGGGGAGGTCGAGGGCGCGGGCGGCGGCGTCCAAGCGGTCCGGGTCCCGCGCGCGCCGCAGGGTCTTGCCCGCAGGGTTCAAGAACTCGGGGTCCCAGTGCCAGTACCAGCGCCCGTCCTCGCGCTGGCGCAGGTTCTTGCGCAGGCCGCCGAGGTCGCGAGGTCGGGGCCGGTGTGGTTGGTAGGCGGCCACGGCGTCGGCGGCGGCGTCCAGGGTGTCGAAGCCGTCGGGGGCGCTGCGCATGAACGACAGGATCTTCTCGACTCCTGTCTCCTCGAAGCGGGTGGCCACGTCCACGAGCACTAGCGCCCGGCCCGTGGTGTGCTTCTCTCCCAGGGTGAGCAGCGAGATGATGCCGCCCATCGACGCGCCGACCATGACGGGGGGGCCGCCGTCGAGCTCGGCGATCTCGTCGGCTATGGCCACGACGTCGCCGATCATGGCGTCGAAGCTGTAGTCGCCGCCCTGGGCCCAGTCGCTGTCACCGTGGCCGCGGGCGTCCAGGCTCACCACGTGGTGGCCGCTTGCCGCCAGGGTGTCCGCCGTGCCTCCCCAGGCGTGGCGGGTCTGCCCTCCTCCGTGCAGCAGCAGGACGGGCTGTGAGCCGGGCGAGCCGAACTCGTCACCGACGAGCCCGATCCCGTGGTAGCCGCTGAAGCGCCGGGTGGTGCCGCTCATGCGCGCTGCACCTGTGCTCTCGACTGGGACCAGGTGAGCCCCTGGGTGACGTTGACGTCGTGGGGCAGCCCCAGGACGCGCTCGGCGATGATGTTGCGCTGCACCTCCGACGTGCCTCCGCCGATGGTGAGGGCGGGACTGAACATGAAGCCGTCGTGCCAGGGATCGGTTGGCTGTGGCGCAGGGCCCTCACCGGTCTGCCCGCTGCCGGTCACCACCGGGGTGAAACGTTCGCCTGGCTTGGCGCCCAGCGGGGCCGCGTCGGTGAGCATCCCGTGGGCGCCGCACAGGTCCTTGGCCAGCTCCATCACGTGCTGGCCGTGGTCGTCGGCCAGGGCCTTGCGCACGGACGCCTCGGCCCCTGGTGCCTCGCCCCGCAGCCGGGCCATCAGGGTGCGTGCCCTGATGAGCGACAACACCTCACCCTCGATGTACACCTGAACCAGGCGATCGACGAGCAGTGGGTCGCCCAGGCCACCTGCGTCGCGCACCAGGGCGACCAGGTCGGCGGCCGTCGGTCCCTGACCCCAGAGAGCACCCTCCCCGGACAGCGACACCCGCTCGTTGCCCAACGTGACCTTGGCCAGGCGCCAGCCGTCGCCCTCCTCCCCGATCCGGTTCTCGACGGGGAGCTCGACGTCGGTGAAGAAGGTCTGGTTGAAGGAGTGGGCGGTGGTGATGTCGATGATGGGTCGCAGCTCCAGCCCGGGGGCGTCCATCGGGCAGATGAAGTACGAGACGCCCTTGTGCTTGGCCACGTCCGGGTCGGTCCTGGCGATGAGGATCCCGAACTGGCTGCGGTGGGCGCCGGAGGACCAGATCTTGCTTCCGTTGACGATGTAGCGGTCCCCGTCGCGCACCGCCCTGGTGGAGAGGTTCGCCAGGTCGGACCCGTGGTCGGGCTCGCTGAACAGCTGGCACCAGTGCTCCTCGCCGGTGAGCATCGGCCACAGGTAGCGCGTCTTCTGCTCGTCAGTGCCGGCGAACAGGATGGTGGGGCCGGCCCAGCCGATGGCGATGGGGTTGTTGGGCCGCGCCAAACCGGCCCTGGCCAGCTCGTCGTCGACGATGAGCTGACCGATGGGATCGGCTTCCAGCCCCCAGGGCCGCGGCCAGTGAGGGACCACGTACCCCGAGTGGGCCAGCTCGGTGGGCGAGGGGTCGGGATGCTGCTCGCACCAGGCGCGCACTGCCACCCGACGGGGATCGTCGATCCCGGGAAGGTCCACGTCCATGCCGGCCGAAGGTAGCCGCGGCCCGCCGCTCTGGCGCGGTCCGGAGTCCCGCCGGTGGCCAACGCTCGTTATTCCGCGTCCCGGAGCCCGTCTCTCGGGTGGAGATGTCTTCCTGACCGAGGGCAGAGCGGGTGAGAGATCGAGGCGAGCGACCGGCCCGCAGGGCCCGGTTCCGGTCGCGTCCGGCGTGGCAGCAGTGGGCGGTGTATGTAGGCGCCTTAGTGGGCGTGCCTGTGGTGATCGGCCTGGTCATCCCTGGCGTCGACACCGAAGGCAGCGAGACCGTCAGCGAAGCGACGGCGGGAGTCTCGACGTCCACGGCACCGTCCACCGCTCCGTCCACCGCACCGTCGACGACCGCCGCGTCCGCGGCACCGTCCACCGCACCGTCGACGACCGCACCGTCGACGACCGCCGCGTCCGCGGCACCGTCCACCGCACCGTCGACGACCGCCGCGTCGACGACTGCAGCGCCGACGACTGCGCCACCGAGCACCATCCCTCCTGGGGCCGAACCTGCGGCCGGTCCATCACCGGCACCGGCGATGGTTGACGCGGGGCCCGTCAGCGGGCCCTGGCCGGTCATCTCGGTCACCGACGGCGACACGGTCCGGGTCGAGGTGGCGGGAGTCAACGAGCCCGTCCGCATGATCGGCATCGACAGCCCCGAGACCGTGTCGCCCAACGATCCGGTGCAGTGCTTCGGGGCCGAGGCCACGGCGTTCGCCGTCTCGATGCTGGAGGGTCGAGACGTGTACCTCGAGCCCGACCCGAGCCAGGGCGGCAGGGACGCCTTCGACCGGCTGCTGGCCTACGTCTGGCTCGAGGACGGCCGCAACTACAACGACGAGGCCGTCGCCCGCGGCTACGCCACCGAGTACACCTACGACGACGCGTACCGGTATCAGCGGGCATTCCGGGAGGCGGAGACCCAGGCCAGCGCCAGCCGGGTCGGGCTGTGGGCGCCCACCACGTGTGCTGGCGACAGCGAGCGGCCTGCCGAGCCCGGGGCGACCTCGGCAGCGAATGGGCGAGGTGCCGGTGCCGGGCATGCCGGTGCCCTTGCCGGGGGCACCGGTGCGGTGGCCGGGGGCGGCGCTGCGCTTGTCGGAGGCAGCGACGCCGGCTGTGACCCCAACTACCAGCCCTGCGTGCCGCCCCACCCGCCGGACCTGGACTGCGCCGACGTCGGTACTCAGGTCAGGGTGGTCGGCCCGGCGGACCCGCACCGCCTCGACGGCGACGGTGACGGCGGCGGCTGCGAGAGCTTCGGCTGAGCTCCCTAGCCCACCAGAGGCCGGGACGCGCAAGAACCCGGAGACGCTTCGCCAGCGCGACCGAGCAGGGCTCGATTCGTTCGACCGACGCCAGGCCTGGACCAAGGCCTGGGTCTCCGGGTTCCGGTGGTCCGGGTTGGAGTCGCCACCAGGACGATCAGAGATCGCCCGAGGCCACCCCCGAGAGAGCGGGGCGCCTCAGCGCCCGACCACCTCCAGTGTCCAAGATCTAGAACCGTGCATGTTTGGACCACCCCCTTTCTCTGGTGAGCGACAGTCTGCCATCTCCGACCCGCATCCACTTGCATTTGCAGGTGACGGTTCTGTTAACCGCTGGTGGACGCCCGTTCCGGCTCAGTCCGTCGAGGCGATCCAGGCGGGCCAGCGACCGGCCAACAGACCGGGCAGGCCCCCTGTGTGCAGGAACACCGTGGGCCGGTCGGGGGCCAGGACACCGGCCCGGCGATCGGCGATGAGCCCGGCCATGGCCTTGCCCGTGTAGACGGGGTCGAGAACGAGGCCCTCGGTGGTAGCGGCCAGGCTCAGCGCTTCCCTGCAGGCGGCGGTGGGCGCCGCGTAGCCGGCCCCGACCTGGCCGTCCACGATGCAGGGACCGCCAGCAGGTGCCGTCCGCGCGCCGATGCCCGCCGCGGCGCGGGCCAGATCGTCGATGACCGCGGCCACATCGCCCACCGCACCTACGTCGACCGCCCTCACCCTGCCGTGGTCACCGAAGCCGGCGGCCAGTCCGGCAGCGGTGCCGCCGGTCCCGCAGGCGACGTACACGACCGCCCCGGCCGGCGCCTCGGCGTCGATCTCGGCCGCCGCGGTGACGTAGCCGAGGACCCCGACCGGGGAGGATCCGCCCAGCGGCACCGCGTAGGCACAGCGTCCCGTAGCCGACCGGCGCGCCGCCTCGTCGGTGATGGCCTGGGACAGATCGTCGCTGTAGGCGTCGCCGCCGAAGACGAGCTCGACGCCGAACAGCTCGTCGAGCACCAGGTTGCCCGAGGGCACCGACGGCCGCCGCCCCGAGACCACGGCCACCACGTCCAGGCCATGCATCCGCCCAGCGGCAGCCGTCATGCGGACGTGATTGCTCTGAGCTGCACCGCCCGTGACAAGCACTTCGGCACCCCGGCCCAGGGCGTCGGCCACGAGGTGCTCCAGCTTGCGGGCCTTGTTGCCCCCGCCGGCCAGGCCCGTGAGGTCGTCCCGCTTGACCCAGAGCGCGCCGGCGTCGAAGCCCAGCGCCGCCCCCAGGCGGTCTGCCGGCTGCAAGGGGGTGCTCCGGGCGTGCAGCTCGACCCGGTTGTCGGGATCGACAGCACCGCCCTCGGCCCCGTTCACGCGCCGCGTCGCCTCGACAGCCGCTCCGAGCCCGCGTCCATCCCGGGCAGTTGGCGCTGAAGGGCACCGTCACGGCGGGCCACGGCCTCGATCACCAGCTCCTCGAGCACGTCCCAGTCCTTGGCTCGGGGACCCTCCATCGCCCGGTTGTACGGCTGGTCGAAGACGATCACGTCGTTGCCGGCATCTCTGAGCTGCTCGACGTTGTGGGGGGCGTCGTCGACGTACATGTCGGCCTCCACCTCGAGCTTGGCCCCCAGGAAGCACAGGTCCCGGTACGGGATCCGGTGCTCGTCGAGCCAGTCGACGGTGTCGCTGACCGCGGTCCTGTGGCCCCAGTTGACGTAGAGGCGGTGGGTGATGATCCGGATCCACACCCCGGCGTCGGACAACCGCCACAGCACGTCGGCGGCGCCCGGGATCACGCCCATGTTGGCGAACATGTGCCGCTCCAGCACGGCGATGCGGTGGAAGCGGTCGTAGTCGGCAGCGCCGAATCCCCACTCGTGGAAGTCCCACGACCGCTCCAGCGGGAGGGACTCCTCGGTCACACCGAGCAGCGGCGCGACGATGGCACGGAAGGCGGCCGTGTGGTCGCCCACCACGCCGTCGAGGTCGACACCGAGGACGAACGGGTCGGGCACCCGCCGATGCTGCCACAGGCCGTCTGCCCGCCGTCATCCTGACGCGCCGATGCTGCCAGACTCGAACCGTGGTCGGACTGCGGCTCGGGATCGATCTGGACGGCGTGGTGTCCGACTTCAACTCGGCGTGGACACGCCGCTACAACCTCGAGTTCGGTGCCGAGGTGCAGCCGGAGGAGGTGACCGCCTGGGACGCGCCGGCCAGGATCACCCACTTCGAGTCCATGTCGAAGTTCTGGCGCTGGGCGCGCACTTGTGCCGACGGCAGCAGCCTCTTCAGCGACCTGGAGCCGTACCCGGGGGCACTGGAGGCGCTGGGACGCCTGGCCCGACACCACAAGATCGTGGTGCTCACCACCAAGCCCGCCTACGCCGTGCACGACACGCTGGCCTGGCTGGCCGAGCATCGCTTCCCGACCACCGAGGTGCACATCACCGCCGACAAGGCGGCAGTGACCTGCGACGTGTACCTGGATGACGCCGACCACAACCTGGCCCGGTTCCTGGCCGAGCGACCGCAGGCCGTGGCCTGCCGCTTCGTACGGCCCTGGAACCACCCCGTCGCCGGCGCCGTCGACGTGCGGACGTGGCCGGAGTTCGAGTCCGTGGTCGAGCGGATCAGCGCCGAGCTGGCCTGACCGTGTTGGTGCGCCGCCGTCGGCAGCGCACACCGGGGGCAGCGCACTCGGGGGCAGCGCACTCGGGGGCAGCGCACTCGGGGGCAGCGCACTCGGGGCCGTGCAATCAGGTACAGCGAACTGCGCTGGGCACCGGTCCGCTGCGTGGGTCGCGCGGGCGGCCGGCGGTGGCGCAGGCGTGGCGCACGGCGGCGCGGATGGCGGCGGCCACGGCCGCCGACCCCAGGTGGGCGACCAGGTCGGCGGAGGCCGGGACGTCGCCGGTGCACAGCAGGAACAGGGCGTCGCCGTCGGCGCTGGAGTGGGGCGGATCCACGGCCCTGGCGATGCCGGTGTGGGAAAGGTCGGCCGCCCGGCAGGCCTCGGCCTTGCTCATGCGTGCGTTGGACACCAGGCAGCCGATGGTGGTGTTCATGCGGGCCTCGGCCCCGGCTCCCCACGCCGACAGCTCCTCCAGGGGCGTGAACGGGAACCGGGGGGCCAGCGGCGGCGCCAACGACCCAGCCAGCACCCGTCCGTCCTCGTCGAGCACCTCGCCGAAGGAGTTGACGGCCATCAACGCGCCGACGGTGAGGTCACCGGCCCGGGCTATCGACCAACCCTGGCCGCCCTTCGTGCAATGGGCCCGACCGGCCACCTTGCCAACGGTGCACCCGCGCCCCACGCCGAAGCAGCCCTGGGGCGGGTCGTCGGCATGCGCCTGCTCGCAGGCCGCCCAGCCGGCGTCGGCGTCGGGCGGATGGGGATCGGCCACCAGGTCGAACACGACGGCGGCACCCACGATCGGCACCCTCGTCACCATGACGTCGAGGCCGCGTCCCTGGGCGTGGCACCAGCGGGCCACACCGTCTGCGCTGGCCAGTCCCAAGGCGCTGCCACCGCTGAGGACGACGGCGTGGCACTCCTCGATCCGCCCTCCGGGACCGAGGGCGACCGCCTCACGGGTACCGGGCGCCGCCCCCCGCACCACACAGGCACCCATCGTTCCCTCTGGAGGCAGGACCACGGTGACACCCGTGTCGTGCTCGGTGTCCGTCCAGCAGCCGACCTGAACGCCGGGATGACCGAGCGCCATCGCTCGACCGTAGTTGCTACAGCATGGCTGTGGTCCGGCGGTGTGGTGACGGTTGCACGACGGCTCACCGCCGCTGGCAGGTCGGACACCACGTCGTCGTGCGCGCCTCGTAGGTGCGGGCCACCAGGGTGGTACCGCAGCGAAGGCACGGCAAACCGGCCCTGCCGTAGCAGGCGAGGCGACCCTGGTTGTCACCCTGGCGACCGTCCACGGAGCGGTAGTCCCGCAGGGTCGTGCCGCCGTGGTCGAGGGCCTGGCCGATCACCATGCGCACCGCGTCGCGCAGCTCGGTGGCCTGCCGGCGGGTCACGCGGCGTGACCCAGGGTGGATCCGGGCCAGCCATAGCGCCTCGTCGGCGTAGATGTTGCCGAGCCCGGCCACCGGCCGCTGGCTGAGCAGTTGCGTCTTGACCCGCCGCCGGCTGGCCCGCAGTGCCCGCCACAGCCGCTCGCCGTCGAAGTCGGGATCGGAGGGCTCAGGTCCCAGGTCGCGCAGAGTGGGGATCGTGCTGTGGTCCCCGGCCGGGACCACCCGGAGGCGTCCGAAGCGGCGGATGTCGCGCATCTCCAGCACCCGGCCGTCATCGAGCCACCAGCGTGCCCTCACGTATTCGTCGTCGAGGGAGGGCCGCTCGACGCTGGCCAGGGTGCCTGTCATGCCCAGATGGATGACCAGCTCGCGGTCGGGCTCCACGGCGGCGAGGAGGTACTTGCCGCGCCGGTCAACGCTGCCGAAGCGGGCACCGACGACCTCCCGGGCGGGGACGAACTTCGCCGACGGATGGCTGTCGGCCTCCAGCACCCGCCGTCCCTGCACTACCGGCTCGAGCTGGCGGCGGATCGTCTCCACCTCGGGCAGCTCAGGCACCGCGTCTGATCACCTGAAGACCGGAGGGCGCTTCTCCATGAAGGCGGCCACGGCTTCGGCATGCTCGGGCGAGGCGTAGCACTCCTCCAGGGCTGCCAGCTCCAGGCGTTGGACCTCGCTCAGGTCCACCTGGGCGGCATTGCTGGTCAGGAGGCGCTTGATCATGCGCAGCTGCGGCGCCGGGTTCTCGGCGTAGGTGGCAGCCCGCTCCAGCGCGGCGTCGAGGGCGGCGCTGTCGGCGACGACCTCGTCGACCAGGCCCAGCTCGCCCGCCTCGCTGCCCTGCACCGTGCGACCCGACAGCGCCAGGTCCGATCCCAGTCCCCAGCCGCAGCGCTGCACCAGGAAGTGGGAGCTGGCCAGCTCCGGTACCAGGCCCATCTTGACGAAGCGGGCGGACAGCTTGGCTGACTCTGCGGCCACCAGGAAGTCCATGGGCAACACCATCGTCAGCCCCACACCGATGGCCGGGCCGTTGATGGCAGCAACCATGGGCTTGGAGTCGCGCACGAGCTGCACCCAGTTCGCAGCCCGCCGGGTGCCGGCCTCGTCGGCGCCGTCGCCGGACTCCTCGGCGCCCCCGTCGAGCTGGCTCTTGAAGGTGTCCGCTATGTCCGCACCCGCGCAGAAGCCACGTCCCGCCCCGGTCACCACCATGGCGCCGATGGCGGGGTCGGCGTTGGCCGCTTCGATGGCATGAGCCAGCTCCGCGCTCATCCGACGGGTCCAGGCGTTGAGACGCTCGGGTCGGTTCAGGGTGAGCACGGCGACGGCGTCGCGTGCCTCGGTGAGTATCTGCGTGTACTCCACGGGCTGCCTCCCAGCGGTGCCGACGCTCGTCAACCTAGCCAGCAGCCTGGGCTCCACCCCAGGCCGCCTCGCCGAGAACCTCGGGATCGGGGCCGCTCAGGCGGCCGGGCCCAACCGTCGCTCGATCTCGAGCCGTCCTTCTGGGCACTCGGACACGAACGGGCACCATCCGCACAGTGGCCCGGGCCTGGGCGCGAAGTCTTCGTCGCGCCGGGCGCGGCCTATGTCGTCCCATGTGCGGGCGAACGTCCCCACGGCGCCAGCCACCCGCTCGGGCTCCGCCTCCACGTCGAGTGAGCCCGCCCCCAGGTACAGCAGCCGGGCCCGGCGCGGCCGCTCACCCGTGCACCCCAGGGCGGCGGCGTACAGCAGGACCTGATCGAGGCGCTCCTCGCAGAACCTCGCCGACGGCCGGCGACCGGTCTTGTAGTCGGTGACCACCAGACCGTCGGCGGCGCGCTCGGTGCGATCGACGACGCCCACGAAGGGCACTCCGCCCACCTCGCACTCGAGCCGTTGCTCCCGCTCGACCACGTCGACGGAGGCCGGGTCCTCGACCGCGAAGTACCCCTGGATCGCCTGCCAGGCCCGCCAGCGGAACGCCCTCTGGCGGCGCTCGTCGAGGTCGAGGGCGACGAACGCGTCGTCGCTGGCCGTGTCGGGCCAGACCGACCGGGCCAGCACCCGGGCCTTGTCCTCGGTCCGATGGGAGGGCGACTGGGCCAGCAGCTCCTCGAGTACCCGGTGCACGAAGCTGCCGATCAGGGCAGGCGCGGTGGGCGGATCGTCCCTGCCGTCGAGGTAGCGGAAGCGCCAGCGGCGGGCACACTGGCGGAACGTGGCCGCGCCCGAGGGGCTGAGCCGGCGCGGCCCACCCGAGGTGTCCTGTGCGGCGCCCTCGGTGCTGTCGCTGGTCTTGCCAGCGAGCCGATCCTCAAGTCGATCCTCGAGCCGATCCCCGAGCAGTGCCACCCCGTCCATGCGGCCAGTGTGATCAACGGGTGCGACAAGACCGCGGATGGTCGGCCGCCGGGGGGGCGACGTCAGATCAGGATCGGTGACGCCAGCGCAGCAGGATGGCCACCACGACAGCCACGGCGACGGCCACTGCGGCAACGAGCAACCTGCGGTCGATGTCGAGCGGTGCGGCCGGGGAGGGGACGGCCCGGCGGGCACTCTCGGCCAAGTGGTCGGCACCGGTGGGGTCGGCGGGGCTGGTACCGGCGGCTGGCGGACCGAGCAGCGCGTCGAAGCCGCCGTCGCCGGGTGGTTCCCGTCGTGGTCGGTCGGGGTCGTAGCTCATGGTTCCTCGGCGGATCCGCCCCCCACGTTACGGGATCCATGAGGCATCGACGCCGAGCACAGGGCACCGTCGAGGTGCTCCAGCAGGGCACCGAACTCGGCGGCTGCCTCGGCCGCCCCGGGCCTCATACCCAGCGCGGCGACGGGCAGCGACTGGGCAGCCGCCTCGGCCACCGCCGTGCGCAGGTGCACGGGCGGAAGGACGAGCGAGCCGTGGCGGTCGCCGAGCTGGTCGAGCCAGTAGCGGGCGTCGCGCGTGCGGCCCAGCCTGTTGACGACGATGCCGCACACGGGCAGCGGTGTGGCCCGGCGGTCCGACACCCGCTGCACCGTGCCCACGATCAGGTCGACGCCGTCGGCGGCCCACGCCGCCGGCTCCGTGACCACAAGCACCTGGTCGGCCGCGAACAGCCCGTTGATGGTCAGCAGCCCCAGCGACGGCGGGCAGTCCACGAGCACGAGGTCGTGATCGTCGCCCTCCAAGGCCCTGCACAGCCGGTCCTGGGCCCCGACGGCATCGGCGGCCAGCAACGGCTCGCGGTTGGCCAGCACCGGCGTGGACGCCAACAGCTCCGGTGGCCCGAACGGCTCCGGCCAGGCGGACTGCATCGCGGCCACGGCCGCGCGGTTGGCCACCGGGTCGGCGAGGACGTCGTCGGTGGTGATGGCGGCCGACCACACCCCCATGCCGGTGGTGGCGTTGGCCTGCGGATCGAGGTCGACGACGAGCACGCGCCTGCCTGTGGCCCCCGCGGCGGCGGCCAGGTTCAGGGTCACGGTCGTCTTCCCCACACCACCCTTCTGATTGACGAGCACGACCACGCTCACGCCGGGCGACGCTACCGGAGCCCGTCGCCGCACCGGTGCATGGTGCAGCGGGATCGGGTCAGGCCGTCGGGGGCATGGTGAGGTCGATGCCGCACAGGGCGGCCGCCTCGATCAGGCCGGCCGGTCCGCCGGGGTCGTCACCGCCCTCGAGCACCGCAGCGGCCAGCTCTCCGAGCAGGCGGCGGGCCCGAGGCGTGTCCAGGTCGTCGTCGAGCGCCTCCCGTACCAGGGCCAGGGTCCTGTCCGGTGGAGGTCCGCTGGGGCGACTGGCAGCGGCCAGCCAGCGGTCGAGCTCACTCGAGGCGCCCACCATCTCCGAGTCGTGCCAGTCGCTGTCGGCTGCGTAGTGGTGGTCGAGCAGTGCCAGGCGTATGGCTCTGGGGTCGTGCTGTTTGACGAGGTCGCTGACGAACACCAGGTTGCCCAGCGACTTGGACATCTTCTCGCCCTCGTACCCGAGCATGCCCACGTGCAGCCAGTGGCGGCTGAAGCGCACGCCCGTGATGGCCTCGCTCTGGGCGATCTCGCTCTCGTGGTGGGGGAAGATGAGGTCGCGGCCGCCCCCGTGCAGGTCCAGGGTTGGTCCCAGCAGGTCCATGGCCATGGCGGAGCACTCGATGTGCCAACCGGGCCGCCCCCGCCCGAAGGGCGACGGCCAGCTCGGCTCGTCGGGCGCCGAGCTCTGCCACAGCACGAAGTCGAGGGGGTGACGCTGGCGCGGGTCGTCGGGACGGCCCCCTCGCTCCCGGGCCAGCTCGACCATCTGCTCGGGGGTGTAGCCGGACAGCTCACCGAAGCGCTCGAAGGTGCTCACGTCGAACAGGACATGACCGTCGACGGCATACGCGTGCCCGTCGGCCACCAGCTTGCCGATCAGCTCGACCATCAGGTCGACGGATTCGGTGGCCCGCGGTTCGTAGGCCGCCGGCCGGGTGCCGAGCACCTCCATGTCGGAGCGGAAGCGGGCGATCTCGTCAGCGGCCAGGTCGAGGTAGTGGACACCCAACTGGCGGGCCTTGGGCAGGATCGAGTCGTCGACGTCGGTGTAGTTCCGCACGAGGGTCACCTGGTGGCCCAGGTCCTCGAGCCGGCGGATCACCAGGTCGTGGGTGAGGTATGTGGCGGCGTGACCCAGGTGGGTC
>Ga0299914_10000335_pt1 | contig 28034 bp, 30 predicted proteins | sample RVTome_10_FD_201361 | JGI IMG/M metagenome (GOLD analysis project Ga0299914, IMG submission 201361) | Soil microbial communities from uranium-contaminated site in the Upper Colorado River Basin, Wyoming, United States - RVT153D57 (version 2) ... | reverse complement strand
GTATCGAACAGACGTTCGACCAGCGAGGGGAGGCAGATGCTTACGCAGCGCCAGCAAGAGGTGTACGACTTCGTCGTCAGCTACGTGGACTCGCACGGGTATCCGCCCACCGTGCGCGAGATCGGGGAGGCCGTGGGGCTTGCGTCGCCGTCCACCGTGCACGCCCACCTGGCCAATCTCGAGCGGGCGGGCTACCTGCGCCGGGATCCGACGAAGCCGCGGGCGCTCGAGCTCACGAGGCGCGAGCGGACTGCGGCGGGGGCGTCCGTGTCGGTGCCCGACGTGGGCGAGGTCCGCGTGCTGCCGCTAGTCGGCGAGATCGCGGCCGGCGGCCCGCTCCTCGCGGAGGAAAACGTCGAGGAGCACCTGGCCGTTCCGGACACGCTCTCGCGCGGGGGCGAGGAGTTCCTCCTGCGTGTGAAGGGGGAGAGCATGGTCGAGGCCGGGATCCTCGACGGCGACTACGTCGTCGTGCAGCGCCAGCAGACGGCGCGGGACGGTGAGATCGTCGTCGCCCTCGCCGGCCAGGACGAGGCCGCCGACGAGGCGACCGTCAAGCGCTTCTTCCGGGAGAAGGACCGCGTGCGCCTGCAGCCCGAGAACTCGTCGATGGAGCCTCTCTACCCCGAGCACGTCAGCATCCTCGGCCGGGTGGTGGGCGTGTTCCGGAGGGTCGACTAGTGGAGGTGGTGACCCTCAACCGCACGCTCGACCAGGAGCTGCTGGCGCTCATGCGCGGCGCGAGCCTCGAGTGCCTCGCGTGCGGGGAGTTCGTCCTGCACCGGGACGGAGCGGTCGTCTGCCCGGAATGCGGCTCCGGGATCGGGAGGACGGCGGAGTCGGCGCTACACTTGGGCGTGCAGGCCGGGTGACCGCGCGCCGCGCACGCGGCTCGAGGAAAGTCCGGACACCGCAGGGCAGGACGCTGGGGAAACCCCAGGCGGCGAAAGCCGACGGAAAGTGGCACAGAAAGGAGACCGCCACCGGCGAAACTTCATCTCCGGAGACGCCGGCGGTAAGGGTGAAAAGGTGGGGTAAGAGCCCACCAGCGCCGTGGTGACACGGCGGCTGCCAAACCCCGTCCGGTGCAAGGCGAACAGGCTCCGCCGAGGTGGCCCGCCGAGGAGCCGGGTACGCCGCACGAGCCTCCGTGGAAGCGGAGGCCGAGATGGATGGTCATCCTCGACAGAATCCGGCTTACAGGCCTGCTACGGAAAAAGCCCTGGTAACAGGGCTTTTTCTATGCCTGCGATTGGCCGGCGAGTCGCAAAGGTTCGCAACGTCGGCTGAACGGCGACACCCAATTGCTCTGGACTACTTGGCCCGCTCGTAGATCAGGACCAGGACTCCGTCCGGGCCAACCGCTTTCGTCTCGGTGAGCCCCCAGTGCGACTTCTCGCTGGTCTCGCCGAACAGCCGCCGCCCGGTACCGAGGATGACGGGGAAGACCATCAGGTGGAGCTCGTCGACGAGGTCGGCCTCGATGAGTGCCTGCACGAGGCGGAGGCTGCCGGGCACCTGAATGATCCCGTCGATGTCTTCTTTGAGCTTCGATACTGCCTGTACGGCGTCGCCCTCGAGGACCGTCGTGTTCTTCCACTCTGGGTTCTCGAGGGTCGAGGAGACGACGTACTTGGGCATGCTGTTGAACTTGTCGGCGAACTCGCCCTCCCGCAAGGGCCAGGCGCCGGCGAAGCTCTCGTACGTGACCCGCCCGATCAAGAGCGCCTCGCTCTCGAGCGCCTCCTGGAGCTTGAACTGGTTCCCGTCCTCGCCACGATCGAACGCGAAGGTCCACCCCGGGTACTTGAAGTCCTCGCCGCCGGGGGCTTGCATGACGCCGTCAAGCGACACGAACTCGGTCACGACCAACTTGCTCATCTCCTGCTCCTTCTCGGTTTGCTGTCGCTGACTAGGACCGTGTCGCAGCCTACGACTCATCGCTTGTCACCTGCGTCTGCACGCGTGGCTTGACACATTCCCATATAGGAATATATAGTCCACGCCATGGCACGAGCAGCGACGACCGCAGACGCGTTCAACGCGGTGGCCGAGCCCCGGCGGCGGCAGATCCTGGACGTCCTCGCCGGCGGGGAGCGGCCCGTGAACGATCTGGTCGCGGAGCTCGGCCTGGCCCAGCCGCAGGTGTCCAAGCACCTACGGGTTCTCCGAGAGGTGGGAGTGGTCGACGTGCGCGAGGAAGGACGGCAGCGCCTGTACCGGGTGAACGGCCGCGCGCTCAAGCCCATCCACGACTGGGTGAAGGGCTACGAGCGCATGTGGTCGGAGCGGTTCGATCAGCTCGACGCCGTACTGCAAGAGCTCAAGGACAAGGAAGGAGACGGCAATGCTGACTAGCGGAACGGCGAAGGTGACGCTCCCGACGGACGAGCAGATCCTGATCATGCGGGAGTTCGACGCCCCCAGGCATCTCGTCTGGGAGGCGTGGACGAATCCCGAGCTGGTGAAGCGGTGGTGGCACGCGAACCGGGGCGAGGTCACGCTCGTCGAGATCGACCTCCGCGTCGGGGGCAAGTGGCGGTACGTGATGGTGGCCGACGGCGGCTTCGAGGTCGGCTTCCACGGCGAGTACCGCGAGATCGTCCCCGGCGAGAAGCTCGTCTCGACCGAGACCTACGAGGGCCTCCCCGAGGACGTGTCCGAGGAGGATGGGACGACCGTGAACACGGCGACCTTCACCGAGGCGGACGGGCGGACGACCGTCACCCTCCTCGTGCAGGCCCCGAACAAGGTGTCCCGCGACGCGATCATCGCTTCGGGGATGGAGGACGGCCTGCAGGACGCGCTCGACCTCCTCGAGCAGGTCGCGGTCTCGCTTCGCTGAGCCGGCGCTCCCACGCGAAGGCCCCGCCCAGGTGGGGCTTTCGCCTGCGGGCGTTTCGGTAGTGTGGCCCGCGATGGCGGACCCGGCTCAGCCCGGCGGCAAGGTGGGCCTCCCGGCCGAGGCGGCCGCGCTCGACGAGTTCTGGTCGCAGCGCATCGTGAGGGAGGCCAACGGCTCGCTGTTCAAGGTGGCCAAGGGCATCGGGTCGACGAACTGGCATGCCCACGACGACCAGGACGAGGTGTTCCTCGTCCTCCGCGGCAAGCTCGTCGTGGAGCTCCGCGACGGCGAGGTCGAGCTCGGCGAGGGAGAGCTGCTCGTCGTCCCGCGGGGCGTCGAGCACCGCCCCAGGGCCGACGCGGAGGTGCACCTCCTGCTCCTCGGGACCGCGATCACGTCGACCGCGGCGGGGGGTAAGCCCGAGTGGAGCTTCGGCGGCGGGGCGCCGGGCTCCGAGCCGGCGTAGGCGGCCGGGCCCTCCGGCCCTACACTCAGGCGCGTGGACCCGAACGCCCTCGCCGCCCTCGAGCTCCCGGCGATCGCCGAGCGCCTCGCCGGTGCGACGTCGACCTTCCCCGGCGGGGAGTTGGCGCGGGCGCTCGCGCCGTCGCCCGACGCGGCCGAGGTCGCCCGCCGGCAGGCGCTGACGGCCGAGGCGATCGCGCTCCTCGAAGACTCCGCGGAGCCGCCGCTCCGCGGCATCGAGGACGTCCGCGCGGCCGCCCGGCGGGCCGCGCGCGGCGGCCTGCTCTCGCCCGGCGAGCTCGCCGGGGTGGGGACGACGGCCGCCGGCGCCCTCGCCGCGCGCGCCCACCTCCGCGAGCGAGAGGACATGCCTCTCCTGAACGGGCTCGCCGCCGCAATCGATCCCGGTCTCCGGGAGATCGCCGAGGCGGTTCAGAGCCGGGTCGAGCACGACGGCTCCGACCTCAAGGACGCCGCCTCGCCCGAGCTCCGCCGCCTCCGCCGCCAGCTTCGGGAGGGACGCGGCCGGATCGCCGACGAGCTCCGGCGGCTGGCGCGCCGGGCCGGGGTGCGGGAGCACCTCCAGGAGGACTTCATCACGCAGCGCGGCGGCCGCCCCGTGCTCGCCGTTAAGGTGGGCGCCCGAAGCGCCGTGCCCGGCGTCGTCCACGACGCGTCCAGCTCGGGCGAGACGCTCTTCGTGGAGCCTTTCGAGATCGTGGAGTTGAGCAACCGCCAGTCCGAGGCCGCAGGGGCCGAGCGCGAGGAGGCGGAGCGGATCCTCCGCGAGCTGACGGCGGCCGTCGGCGCCCGGGCCGCCGAGATCGATGTGCTCGTCGAGGCGGCCGCCGAGATCGACCTGGCGATCGCCCGCGGCGTTCTCTCGCGGCGCTGGCGCGGGACAGCCGTCGAGCCGTCAGCGGAGGTCAACCTGACCGGCGCCCGCCATCCCCTGCTCGACCCGGCGAGCGCCGTGCCGATCGACCTCGAGCTGGGCGCGTTGCGCGCGCTGGTCATCAGCGGGCCGAACACGGGCGGCAAGACGGTCGCCCTGAAGACGCTCGGCCTGGCCGCGCTCCTCCACCAGGCCGGGCTGCGGCCGCCGGCCGCGAGCGCGGCGCTGCCGGTCTTCGACCAGGTGCTCGCCGACATCGGCGACCCGCAGTCGATCGCGATGAGCCTCTCCACCTTCTCGGGGCACGTCCGCGCGCTCGTCGAGGTCCTCGGCGCCGCGACGGAGCGGTCGCTCGTGCTGCTCGACGAGCTCGCCTCGGGCACCGACCCGGTGGAGGGCTCGGCGCTCGCGCAGGCGCTCGTCGCCCGGCTCGCCGAGCAGGCACGGCTCACGGTGGTCACGACGCACCATCCCGAGCTGAAGGAGTGGGCGAGCGCGACCGACGGAGTCGCCAACGCGGCCACAGGCATCGATCCCGAGACGCACGAGCCCCTCTACCGGATCGCGCTCGGCCGGCCGGGGACGTCGCACGCGCTCGCCACCGCCGAGCGGCTCGGCCTCGACGCGGACGTCGTCGAGGACGCGCGCGCCCGGGTGGCGCCGGAGCGGCTCCGGATCGCCGAGCTGATCGCGGAGGCCGAGGCTGCCGAGCGCGCTGCCGCGGCCGTGCGTGCCGAGGCCGACACCGAGAGGCGTGATGCGGCGTCCGCCGCCGAGTCCGCGCGGCACCGCGAGGTGGAGCTGGCCGGCGAGATCGAGCGCGTGAAGGCGTCGGTGGAGGGCGAGCGCGAGCTGGCGCTCGCCCGGGCGGAGCAGGAGCTGGCCGAGGCGCGCGCCGAGCTCGCCGGGCTCCGGGCGGACATCCGCGCCGCGCGCCGGCTGCAGGAACGGGCGCGCCGGGCGGCCCCGGAGCGCGCGGCGAGCGCCGAGCGCGACCGCGACCGCCGGCTGGGCGAGGCCTCCGACCGCGCCGCTCGGGCCGACGAGGCGCTCCGTACGCTGCAACCGGTCGCGCTCCAGGGGCCGCTGGCTCCGGGCGACCCCGTCACGGCGCCCGACCTCGGCGTCCGCGGGACGATCGCGGCCATCGAGGGCGACGAGGCCGAGGTGGTCGGCGTCGGCGGGCAGCGGGTCCGGATCCCCGTGGCGCGCCTCCGCGCCGACGAGCTGCGCGAGCCCGAGACGCGAAGCGCGGTCAAGATCGTCGCCGGGGCGCGCAGCGACGTCTCCGACGAGCTCGACCTGCGCGGCCGGCGCGCCGACGAGGCACGCGACGCCGTCCGCGCCTTCCTGGACGACGCCGCCCTGGCCGGCCTGAGCACCGTGCGGGTCGTCCACGGCCGCGGCACCGGGGCCGTGCGCGCCGCCGTCCGGGAGGAGCTCGGGCGCCATCCGCTCGTCGAGGGCTTCGAGGCGGACTCGGCCGGCGGCGCGACCGACGTGAGGCTCGCCGGCGCCCAGCCGTGAGCCGGTTCATCGGCCGGGAGAACCTGCGCAAGCGCCTCGCGCCGCTCGAGGGCGCGGCCGGGCGGACGACCTATGCCGACGGGGCCGTCACCATCGAGCCGGCCGACGGAGAGCCGCTCGTCGTCCGCCCGCCGTTCGGGCTCGCCCACGAGGGCCGCTACGACGAGGTTTACCTCGCCCCGCTCCTCGAGGAGATCGCCGCCGACCACGTCGTCGCCGTCCTCCTCGTCCGCCTCGGCGGCTACGCGGTCGGCGTCTTCGAGGGCGAGCGTCTGGTCGCGTCGAAGGTCGGGTCCCGCTTCGTCAAGGGGCGGCACAAGAAAGGCGGCTCCTCGGCCAACCGCTTCCGCCGGCGGCGCGAGGAGCAGGCGCGGGCGCTCGTCGACGAGGCCGCAGGGGTCGCCGTTGCCGTGCTGGAGCCGTGGCGCGACCGGATCGAGCGCGTCGCCCTGGGCGGCGACCGGGCGGCGGTCGATGCGGTCCTCGCGGCGCGGGCCGAGCTCGGCTGGCTCCGCGACCGGGCCCTCGAGCGCTTCCTCACGGTTCCGGAGCCGCGGCAGCGCGTCCTCGAGCGGCTCCCGTACGATCTCTACGCGGTCGAGGTGAGCTCCTAGCGGACGGCGTGCGCCTCCGCATCGGGCTCGGTCAGGCGCACCAGCCCCTCGCCCTCGTCCCGCAGCTCCCGCCGCGCGGCGGTCGACAGGCGCTCGAACGGCTCGAGGACGAGGGTCGCCTTCTTCCTGCTCCGCTCGACGCGCCACTTGCCGGCCACGGCCCCGTCGACGGTGAACGTGGGCGTCGAGTGGGGCGTCTTCGTCGAGAAGACGAGCGGCCGGTACTCCTCGGGCAGGATCTGCGTCGCGCGGGCGTGGACGAGCAGGGTCGCGTCCCAGGTGGGCAGGAAGCGCGGCGGCGCCGGGACGTCGCCCCCGGGCAGCGGGGCCCGCGTCAGGTCGAGCAGCTCTCGCCCGTCCTCGTCGCGGAGACGGCGCAGCCGGAGGCGCTCCGCGGCCGGCTCGAGCTCGCCGACCGCGGTGCCCGCCCAGTTGGCGGCATCCGCCAGGCGGGCCGGGCCGAAGCCGCGCAGGTAGCGGCGGAGGAGGAGCTCGGCGCCCTCGTCGGACGTGACCGAGGGCGGGCCGACCCACTCCTCGGCGAGCGCGTAGAGGTCGGCGCGGCGGCGCTCCCAGGTCCCGGACGGCGGCGCGCGCACGAGCTCGACCCAGGCGGCGAGGCCGTTCCAGAGATGCGTGGGGCGCTCCGGGTCGCGCCGCCGCGCGAGCTCGAGCAGCTCGTCGCGGTCGCCGACCCGCCCTGCGAGGGCCCGCCGCACCTCCTTCGCGGTCGACTCCAGGTCGGCGTGCGAGAGACGCCGCTTGTCGAAGCGAAGCCAGGCCTCCTGCCGGGCGGCGCGGCTCCCGAGCGCGAAGGCCCAGTAGTCGCTGGCCGAGACGAGGTGGATCGTCGAGCGGAGGAGCGTCCCCTGCACGGCCCGCCGTCGCTCGAGCGCCCGGGTGAGGTCGTCCAGCGCGAACCCGCCGAGCCGGCTCCAGAGGCCGATGTAGGAGGAGGGCGCGTACTGCGCCTGGATCCCGCCGACGCGCTCGAGCGCGCGGGCGAGGGGAAGCTTCGCCCGCTCGAGCAGGAGCTGCCGCGCGAGGAGCGCGCGGTTCAGGTCGCGGGTGGTCAGCGTCCTTGCCACCATGAGCGGGAAGGTAGCCGACTGGCGCGACCGGCAACCGCGCGCTCCCTTGCATCCAACGCGGACTCAGCCGTTGTTCGAAGCCAGCGTGTCGCCCACCCGCGGGACCCAGCATGCGTGGTCCTTCGCCTCGAAGTAGACCTTGACCGTCGGATACTCCTTCTTGTCGGCTGAGAGAACTCTCACGCGCGTCTCAGGATGGGCTCATCGCCGCCGGCGAGCATGACGGGATGGCGACAGCAATCCGCAAGGGGGACATGATGAGGAGAAGGCGATACACGGCGCTCGCGGCCGTCGCGGCCGCGGCGGCGGTCTCGGCGGCACTGCCGGCGACCGCACAGGCGGAGGAGCGGGTGTGCCGCGGCTCGATCGGACCCAGGACGCTCGACAATGTGCGCGTGCCGAGCGGCGCGACCTGCCGGCTGACGCGCACGTACGTGAAGGGGACGATCAGGGTCCAGCGCGGCGCCACGCTCGTGGCGAACCGCGTCCGGGTCGTCGGCAACGTGCAGGCCGAGGGCGCGCGGAACGTGGTCGTGCGGCGGTCGTCGAGGGTAGGGGGCAGCGTCCAGGTGAAGCAGGGGCGCCGCGCGACCGTCCTCGGGAGCCGCGTGAACGGCGACATCCAGTACGACGCGAACCGGGGCCTCCTCGTGGCCAGCGCCAACCGCGTCGGCGGCAGCATCCAGGTGGTCGGCAACCGCGGCGGCGCGAGGATCTACCGCAACGTGGTCATCGGCAATCTCCAGTGCAAGGAGAACTCCCCGAGGCCGCGCGGTGGAGGTAACCGCGTCGGCGGCAGCAAGGAGGACCAGTGCCGCCGCTTCTAGGGCGAGACAGAGCGTGACGCGGCAGGAAGAGGCGCGACCGCGCCTCTTCCTCGTTCACGGCGACCGGGGCCGAATCGGCACAATACGCTGATGGGAAGGACGCTCTTCGACCGGGTTTGGGACGCTCACGTCGTCTGCGAGCCGGAGGGCGAGACGCCGCTGCTCTACGTCGACCTCCACCTCGTTCACGAGGTCACCTCGCCGCAGGCCTTCGAGGGGCTGCGGCTGGCTGGGAGGCGCGTGCGACGGCCCGACCTGACGCTGGCGACGATGGACCACAACGTCCCCACCGACGACCGGCCCGCCGACGAGCTCGCCGCCGCGCAGCTCGAGGCTCTGCGCCGGAACTGCGAGGAGTTCGGCGTGCGCCTCTATGCGACCGGCAGCGGCCGCGAGGGGATCGTCCACGTCATCGGGCCCGAGCTGGGGCTCTCCCAGCCGGGGATGACGATCGTCTGCGGCGACAGCCACACGTCGACTCACGGCGCGCTCGGCGCGCTCGCGTTCGGCATCGGCACCTCCGAGGTCGAGCACGTCCTCGCCACGCAGACGCTGCCGCAGCGCAAGCCGAAGACGATGCTGCTCGACTTCGTCGGCACCCTTCCGCTCGGCGTCACCGCCAAGGACATGATCCTCGGCGCCATCGGCCGGATCGGCGTCGCGGGCGGCACCGGCTACGTCGTCGAGTACGCGGGCGAGCCGATCCAGACGCTGCCGATGTCCGGGCGCATGACCATCTGCAACATGTCCATCGAGGCCGGGGCCCGCGCGGGGATGATCGCGCCCGACGACACGACCTTCGACTTCCTCGAGGGCCGGCCCGCCGCGCCGCAAGGCGCGGAGTGGGAGCGCGCCCTCGACCGCTGGCGCGGGCTCTCCTCCGACCCCGATGCGACCTACGACCGCGTGGTCGGGATCGACGTCGCCGAGCTCGCTCCGCAGGTCAGCTGGGGGACGAACCCGGGGATGGTCGTCCCGGTTGACGGCGTCGTCCCCGACCCCGCCGACCTCGACGACCCGGCCGAGCGCGCCGCCACCGAGCGCGCGCTGGCCTACATGGCGCTGGAGCCCGGGACGCCGATCTTCGACATCGAGGTCGACCGCGTCTTCATCGGCTCCTGCACGAACGCGCGCATCGAGGACCTCCGGGAAGCGGCCGCCGTCGTGACCGGCAAGCGCGTCCATCCCCGGGTGCGTGCGCTGGTGGTTCCCGGGTCGGCCGGGGTCAAGCGGCAGGCGGAGGAGGAGGGGCTCGACGCGGTCTTCGAGGCCGCCGGCTTCGAATGGCGTCGCGCCGGCTGCTCCATGTGCCTGGGAATGAACCCGGACATCCTGCAGCCGGGCGAGCGCTGCGCGTCGACGTCGAACCGCAACTTCGAGGGGCGCCAGGGCCGGGGCGGGCGCACGCATCTAGTAAGCCCCGCGATGGCGGCTGCGACCGCGCTCGCGGGCCACTTCGTGGACGTCCGCGAGCTCGCGCTGGAGCCGGTCGCGTGAAGCCGTTCCGGCGCGTCACCGGTCGTGTCGCCGTGCTCGACCGCTCGGACGTCGACACCGACCAGATCGTCCCGAAGCAGTTCCTGAAGCGGATCGAGCGGACCGGCTTCGGCGAGTTCCTCTTCTACGACTGGGCGCAGGACCCCGGGTTCGAGCTGAACCATCCGGACGCCGAGGGCGCGCGCATCCTCGTCACCGGCCGCAACTTCGGCTGCGGCTCGTCGCGGGAGCACGCCGCCTGGGCGCTCCAGCACTACGGGTTCGACGTGGTCGTGGCGCCGTCGTTCGGGGACATCTTCCGCACCAACTCCCTCAAGATCGGGCTTCTCACCGTCGTGCTCGAGGAGGAGAAGGTGCAGGAGCTGATGGCGGCGGGCCACGGCGCCGAGCTGGTGGTCGACCTCGAGGAGCAGACGGTCGGCCCGCACCGCTTCGACTTCCACCCCTTCGACCGGCGCCGCCTGCTCGAGGGCCTGGACGACATCGGCCTCACGCAGGAGCACGAGGCGGAGATCGCCGCCTTCGAAGCCGCCCATCCCTCGCCGGTCGACGTGCTCGCCCTTCCCTGAGGGGAAGGGCGCCGGGCGCCCGCGTGGGGCGCCTGGCGCTGGGAGGACTCAGCCGGCTTCTGGAACCGGCTTCGCCCGCACCGCCGTTGCCTCGGCGCGCGCTGAGCCGTGCCCGAGCAGATGCCCGTGCGACTCGGTTCCGTAACCGCCTGGGACCGGGATGTAGAACTCGGGGTAGCCCCACATCCCATGCTCGGAGACGTCGAGACCGGCGGTCTCGGTCTCCGGCTCGGTGCGGATGCCCACCGTCACCTTCATGACGAAGAGGACGAGGAACGACGCACCGAAGGTGAAGACGCCGACCGCGGCGAGGCCCAGGGCCTGCACGCCGAGCTGGTGCAGCCCGCCGCCGTAGAAGAGCCCGGGCGACCCCGTCCCCAGGCTCTCGGCGAGGCTCGGGACGGTGAGGAAGCCGAGAGCCAGCGTGCCCCAGACTCCGGCCATGCCGTGCGCGGCGATGGCGCCGATCGGGTCGTCGATGCGGATCCGCTCGATGGCGAGCGTGCCGAGGACGACGATGATCCCGGCGACGAACCCGATCACGAGGGCCGCCCACGGCGCCACGAAGGCGCACGCGGCCGTGATGGCGACGAGCCCGGCCACCGCCCCGTTCAGCATCATGGAGAGGTCGGGCTTCTTGACCACGATCCACGAGGCGACGACGGCGCCGAGCACGGCCGCCGCGGCCGCGAGGTTGGTATTCAGCGCGACGTAGGCGAAGAAGCCGATGCCGCCGAAGTCGACGCTGAGCGTCGAGCCCGGGTTGAAGCCGAACCAGCCGAACCACAGGATGATGACCCCGAGCGTGGTGAAGGCCATGTTGTGCCCTGGGATCGCGTTCGGCTTCCCGTTCGAAGCGAACTTGCCGATGCGCGGGCCGAGGAGCAGCGCCCCCGCCAGCCCCGCGAGCGCGCCCTGGTAGTGCACGACCGTCGAGCCCGCGAAGTCCTGCATGCCCCGCGAGAAGAGCCAGCCTTCAGGGCTCCAGATCCAGTGCGACACGACGGAGTAGATGAGCGTGTACGCGACTCCGAAGGCGAAGTAGACCCACAGGCGCGTGCGCTCGGCCATGGCGCCCCAGACGATCGCCAGCGAGACCGCGCAGAAGACGACCTCGAAGAAGTAGCCGGCGGCCGCGGGGATCGACGAGAACCACGAGAACGGCGCCGCGCCGACGCTCAGGAGCTCGTCCACGGAGGGGGCGAAGCCGGAGCCTCCGACGAAGCCGTTGCCGCCGTCGCCGAAGGCGATGCCGTAGCCGACCAGGTAGTAGACGACCGACGCGATCGCCAGGACGAGGACGTTCTTGGCCGCGATGTGGCCGACGTTCTTCATCCGGGTCAGGCCCGCCTCGAGGAACGCGAACCCGGCCTGCATGAACATGACGAGGATGGCTGCGACGACCACCCAGATCGTGCTTGCTGCGATTCCCAGCTCCTCCGGCGTCATGCTGCCTCGACCTCCTCCAGCGTCAGACCGGTCCGGTTGTGCGTGACGTTCTCGACCGCCGACGTCCAGACGATTCCGTCGCCGGACTCGTTGCCGCTCCGCGCCGCGTCGACGATCGTCTCGACGACGGCCGTCGCCCTGTCGTCCTCGACGACGAACACCAGCAACGCCTTGGGCAGGAAGCGCGACTCGAAGACGCGTCCGCGGTACTCGTGTGTGATGCCGCGCTGCCGGCCGTGGCCGACCGCCTCGATGACCGTCACCCCGACGTGGCCGGCGTCGAACTCGACCGCGTCGATGACCGTCTCGATTCTCTCCCTCAGCACCACCGCCTCCACCTTCACCATCGCGCGCCTCCTTTCCGGACCACAGAAAAAGCCCCAGGAGCCGATGAGCTCCTGAGGCCTCGATGCCTCTTCCGGCCGCCTTCCTCGGCGGCTCGGAACGGCGGAGGTTAGCGCGTGACGCGGACGGCCGTCAAGGGCTGAGCTCGCCGAGGACGGCGTCGACGAACTCGTCGGTCGTCGCGGCGCCGCCTAGATCGGGCGTCGGGGCGGTCGCCAGGGCCGTGTCCACTGCCGCCTCGACGCGGCCGGCCTCGTCCGGGGCGCCGAGCCCGTGCGCCAGCATGAGCGCGGCCGAGCGCAGCATGGCCGCCGGGTTCGCCACCCCCCGGCCGGCGATGTCGGGGGCCGAGCCGTGCACCGGCTCGAAGATTCCGGGCCTCCCGTCGCCGAGGCTGGCCGAGGCGGCGAGGCCGAGCCCGCCGGTCATCCCGGCGGCGACGTCCGAGAGGATGTCGCCGAAGGTGTTCTCCGTGAGGATGACGTCGAAGCGCTCCGGCGCGATCACGAGCTGGAGGCCGCAGTTGTCGACCAGCAGGTGCTCGAGCTCCACCTCCGGGTAGTCGCCGGCCACCCGCTCGACGACCTCGCGCCACATCCGCGACGTGTCGAGGACGTTCGCCTTGTCCACGGAGGTGACGTGGCTGCGCCGGGCCCGGGCCAGCTCGAAGCCGCGCCGGGCGATGCGCTCGACCTGGTCCGGCCGGTACTCCATCGTGTCGAAGACGGTGCCGTCCTCGCGGACCCCCCGAGCGCCGTAGTAGAGCCCGCCGACGAGCTCGCGGACGACGAGCAGGTCGATGCCGTCGCCCCGCGCCGGGCGGAGGTTCGCGTAGACGTCGAGCTCGCCGCGCAGGCGGATGAGGCCCTGCTCCGGGCGCACCGGCTTGCCGTCGAACTCCGGGAGCCCGACCGCGCCCATGAGCACCGCGTCGGCGTCCCGGGCGGCAGCGAGGGTCTCGGGCGGCAGCGGCTCGCCGGTCGCGTGAATGGCCGCCCCGCCGAAGAGGCGCTCCTCCTGCTCCAGGTCGAGCGGCAGCTCCGCGAGGACCCGCGCGGCCGCGGCCGTGACCTCGGGGCCGATGCCGTCGCCGGGAAGGAGGACGATCCTCATCCGGCCGACCGCGTGACGGCGCCCTCCGAGGCGGAGGAGACGAGCGCCGCGTACTTGGCGAGCACGCCCTTCGTGTAGCGCGGCGCGGGCGGGGCCCAGCCGGCCAGGCGGGCCGCGAGCTCGTCGTCGGAGAGCTCGACGCGGAGCTCCTTCGCCTCCACGTCCACCAAGACCGTGTCGCCGTCCTCGAGCGCGGCCAGCGGGCCGCCGCGGAAGGCCTCCGGGGAGACATGGCCGACCATCAGCCCGTGGGTCGCGCCGGAGAAGCGCCCGTCGGTCACGAGCGCGACCGCGTCGCCGAGGCCCTCGCCGACGAGCGCCCCGGTGACGTGCAGCATCTCCCGCATCCCCGGACCGCCCGCGGGCCCTTCGTAGCGGATGACGACCACGTCGTCCGGTTGGATCCGCCGCTCCTTCACCGCGGCGAAGCACGCCTCCTCGGAGTCGAAGACGCGGGCGGGGCCGCGGTGCAGGAGCCGCTCGTGGCCGGCGAGCTTCACGACGCAGCCCTCGGGGGCGAGGTTGCCGTAGAGGATGCCGAGCCCGCCGGTGGGCTTCAGGGGCGTCTCGATGGGAACGACGACCTCCTGGCCGGGACGCTCTTCGACGGCCGCCGCGATCTCCCCGAGCGAGCGGCCGTCGACGTTGGGGGCCCCGGCGTGCACGAGGTCGCGCTTGACGAGCTCGCGGGCGACGAGCGCGACGCCACCGGCCTCGTAGACGTCCGTGGCGACGAAGCGCCCGGCCGGCTTGAGGCTGGCGACGACCGGCGTGCGCGCGGCGATCCGGTCGAAGTCGTCGATCGTGAGCGGGATGCCGAGCTCGTAGGCGATGGCGAGGAGGTGGAGGACGCCGTTCGTCGATCCGCCCGTGGCCGCGACCGAGGCGATCGCGTTCTCGAGCGCCTCGCGCGTGAGCACCTGGGACGGGCGCACGTCGCGGCGGAGGAGGTCCATGACGAGCCGGCCGGCCTCCTCGGCGGCCGCCGCCTTGGCGGGCACGAGGGCCGGAATCCCGTTCAGGCCGGCCGGGCTGATCCCGAGGAACTCGAGCGCCGTCGACATCGTGTTCGCGGTGAACTGGCCGCCGCAGGCGCCGGCGCCGGGGCAGGCAACGCTCTCGAGCTCGTGGAGCTCCTCTCCGGTCATCTTCCCGACAGCGTGCGTCCCGATCGCCTCGTAGACGTCCTGGATGGTCACGTCGCGGCCGTGGAAGCGGCCCGGCGCGATCGAGCCGTTGTAGAGGACGAGCCCAGGCAGGTCGAGTCGGGCCAGCGCCATCACGGCCGCCGGGATCGTCTTGTCGCAGCCGACGAGGCAGACGAGGCCGTCGAGCAGGTGCCCGCGGGCGACGAGCTCGATCGAGTCGGCGATCACCTCCCGCGAGACGAGCGAGGCGCGCATGCCCTCGGTCCCCATGGAGACGCCGTCGGAGACCGAGATCGTGTTGAACTCCATCGGCGTCCCGCCCGCGGCGCGGACGCCGGCCTTGACGTGCTGCGCGAGCTCCCGCTGGTTCAGGTTGCACGGCATCGTCTCGATCCAGTTCGTGGCGACGCCGATCAGCGGCCGCGCGAGGTCGTCGTCGTCGAAGCCGGTCGCCTTCAGCATCGCGCGGGCCCCGGCGCGGGCCGGGCCGTCGGTCAGCGCGGCGCTCTTCCGCTTGGCGGGGTCGGAGGGGCGGTCGTACGGGTCGGGGCTCATGAGACGAGCTCAGCTCCTTTCGCGGAGGTCGAGAGCCAGAGCACCTCGACGTCGGGGAAGCGGGTGGAGAGCTCCACGGAGCACTCCTGGGCCTCGTCCGGGTCGGCCCAGACGATCACGGTGGGGCCGGAGCCGGAGATGGTGGCGCCGAGGGCGCCGGCCGGCAGGTCGTCGCGTACGGCCGCGAGGAGCGGCGCGTTCGCCGCGCGGTAGGGCTCGTGCAGCCGGTCGTCGAGGGCGGCGGCGAAGGCGTTCTCGGAGCCCGAGGCCAGCCCGGCGCCGAGGAGCGCCGCGCGCCCGGCGGAGAAGACGGCGTCCCCGAGCGGGATCTCCTCCGGCAGCGAGGCGCGCGCCTCGGCCGTGGCCACCGTCGCCGCGGGGACGAGCGCGATCGGGACCGCCGGGACGGAGTCGGCGACGCGGTGGATCCTGCCGCCAACGGTGAGGCAGGCGCCGCCCGCGAGCGCGGCGGCGAGATTGTCGGCGTGCCCCTCGAGCGGCAGGCCTTCGCGGAGGAGCCACTCGGGGTCGGGCTCGCGCTCGGCCACGTGCGCGGCGGCGACGAGGCCGAGCGCGATGACGGAGGCGCTCGACCCGAGCCCGCGCTCCCGCGGGATCCGGTCGTAGAACTCGAAGCGCAGCCCGTCCGCCGGGTCGATCCGCTCGTAGGCGCGGACGCCGAGGTGCGTGCGGTCCGGCGTCCCGCCGTCCGTGATCACGACCTCGTTCCAGAGGTCGAGCGCGACGGCGGCGCAGTCGAACCCGGCCCCGAGGTTGGCCGTCGTCGCCGGGGCGCGGACGGTGACCTTCACGCCGCCGCCTCGGCGATCGCGTCCGGGTCGGACGGAACCTGGATCGGCGGGGTGGAGAGGCGCGCGGCGGCCTCCGGGTCCTTGAGGCCGTGGCCGGTGATGACGGCGACCACGCGGGCCCGGGGCTCGGGACGCTCGCGGGCGAGCGCGGCCACGCCGGCCGCCGAGGACGGCTCGCAGAAGACGCCCTCGAGCCGGGCCAGGTCGCGCCACGCGGCGAGGATCTCTTCGTCGGCGAGCGGGACGACCGCGCCGCCGGAGCGCGCGATCGCCGCCTCGGCCTTCGCCCGGTGGGCCGGCTCGGCGATGCGGATCGCGGTCGCCATCGTGAACGCCCGCTCGGTCGCTTCGCCGGCGAGGAACGGCGGCAGGCCCGCTCCGGACTCGTCGAACCCGAGCGCGTAGGCGCGCGTGTTCCCACCGCCTCCGTACGGGAGCGCGAGGACGTCCGGCGCGCCGCCCAGCTCCTCCACGATCTCGAACGCGGCCGTCTTCTGCCCTTCGAGCCGGTACGGGTTGAGGGAGTTGACGAGCGCGTGCGTGCCGCGGCGCCCCAGCTCGCGCGCGGCGTCGAGGGCGGCCTCGAACGGGCCCTGCACCTCGAGCAGCCGGGCGCCCACGGCCTGCGCCTGCGCGATCTTCCCGCGCGCGACGGCACCGGCCGGCTGGAGGATGACCGCAGTGATCCCGGCGCGCGCCGCGTAGGTCGCCGCCGACGCGGCGGTGTTGCCGGTGGAGGCGCAGACCACCGCAGAGGCGCCTTCCTCGAGCGCCTTGGAGACGGCGACGGTCATCCCGCGGTCCTTGAAGCTGCCGGTCGGGTTCGCGGCTTCCCACTTGAGCCAGAGCTCGACGCCGAGCCGCTCGGAGAGCCGGGGCGCGGGGAGGAGGGGCGTCGAGCCTTCGCCGAGCGAGACGACCGGCGTCGCGTCGGTGATGGGCAAGCGGTCGCGGTAGCGCTCGGCAAGCGGGATCATGCCGCGGACCCTACTCGCCGGGATCACGCTAGGCCCAGCCGAGCTCCGCGACGCCGCGGTCGGAGATGACCGGCAGCGCCGAGGGCGGGCTCTTCGTCTCCGGCAGCGACTCGATCTCGCGCAGCGCGCTGCGCAGATCGCCCTCGGCGCCCTCGTGCGTCACCACGTGGAGCGTCGCCGACCCGTTCTCCTGGTGCTGGATCAGCCGGGCGATGGACACCCGATGAGCCGCCAGCCGCAGCGCCACCTGGGCGAGCACGCCGGCCACGTCGTCGACGTCGATCCGCAGGTAGTACGGCGAGCGCATCTCGGCGCCGGGGAGCTGCTCGAGCTCGCGCCAGCAGGCGTCGTTCTGGAGGAAGCCGGTGCCCGTCGTGCCGATGACGCTGACCATGTCGGCGACGACCGCGGATGCGGTCTCCATGCCGCCGGCGCCGGGGCCCTCGAGCGTGATCTCGCGGATGGCATCGCCCTGAAGCATGACCGCGTTGAACGCGCCTTCGACGGCGGCGAGCGGGTGGTGGCGGTCGACGAGCGCGGGGCCGACGCGGACGTCGAGCTTGCCGTCGCGCAGGGTCGCCGCGCCGATCAGGCGGACGGCCATCTGCATCTCGTGGGCGGCGCGGACGTGCTCCAGGGTGATCCGCTCGATCCCGTCGTAGGCGACGTCGGCGAGCGTCACGCGCGAGCCGAAGGCGATCGTCGCCAGGATGGCCATCTTCGCCGCCGCGTCGGCGCCGCTCACGTCCTCCGTGGGATCGGCCTCCGCGTAGCCGAGCGCCTGCGCTTCCGCGAGCGCCTCCGCGTACTCGGCGCCCTCCTCCATCTTCGTGAGGATGAAGTTCGTCGTCCCGTTGACGATGCCGAGGATGCGGTGGACGTTCGTGACGACGAGCGCCTCCCGCAGGATCTTGATCACCGGGATCGCCGCGCACACGCTCGCCTCGAAGCGAAGCTGGACGCCGGCCTCGGACGCGGCGGAGAAGAGCTCGGCGCCGCGCCTGGCGATCAGCTGCTTGTTGGCGGAGACGACGGGCTTCCCCGCGCGCAGGAGCTCGAGGACGTGCTCCCCGGTCGGCTCGAGCCCGCCCATGACCTCGGCCACGAGCGCGATCGACGGATCGTCGCGAATCGCGGCGAAGTCGGTCGTCAAGACGCCGTCGGCCGGCCGGTTCGGCCGCTCCTTCGCCGGGTTGCGGACGAGCGCGCGCACGACGCGCAGGCGGTGGCCGGTGGCACGCTCGATGTCCTCGGCGTTCTCCTCCAGGAGCCGGTCAACGGCCGACCCCACGGTGCCGTACCCGAGGAGGGCGACCGGGACGTCGATCATGGAGACATCATCGCCTCCGCAGCGCGCGGCTGCGGAGGCGATCGAAGCTCAGCTGGGGACACCGGCCTCCGCGCCCAGGAGGCCTTCGCGCCCGGCCAGTTTGCGCAGCTCGGCGCCCACCTCCTCGACCGGATGGCGCGCGGCCATCCGCCGCAGGGCGGTCATGCGCGGCCGGCCGGCCTCCTCCTCCGCGATCAGCTCACGCGCGAAGGTGCCGTTGCGGACGTCCTCGAGCAGTTGGCGCATGTTCGTGCGCACGTGCTCGTCGACGACGCGCTGGCCGCGCGTGAGGTCGCCGTACTCGGCCACGTCGGAGATCGAGTCGCGCATGTAGCCGAAGCCGCCCTCGTAGATGAGGTCGACGATCAGCTTCAGCTCGTTGATGCACTCGTAGTAGGCGATCTCGGGCTGGTAGCCGGCGTCGACGAGGATCTCGAAGCCGGCCTGCATGAGGGCCGTCACGCCGCCGCAGAGGACGGCCTGCTCGCCGAAGAGGTCGCTCTCGGTCTCCTCCGCGAACGTCGTCTCGATCATCCCGATGCGGCCGCAGCCGATGGCGGTGCCGTACGCGAGTGCGAGGTCGAACGCGTTCCCGCTCGCGTCCTGGGCGACCGCGACGAGCCCGGGCGTTCCTGCTCCGGCCTCGAAGAGCTCGCGGACGCGATGGCCGGGCCCCTTGGGGGCGACCATGATCACGTCGTGCCCCGGCTGGGGCTGGATCTGCCCGTAGTGGACGTTGAAGCCGTGGGCGAAGAGGACGGCCGCGTCCGGCTCGAGGTTGGGGGCGACGTCGCGCTCGTACACGCCCTTCTGGACGTGGTCGGGCAGGAGGACGGCGACGAGCTGCGCGCCGCGGACGGCCTCGGCGAAGGTCTTGACGGTGAGCCCTGCCTCCTCGGCGGCCGCCCACGAGGAGCTTCCCTCGCGGAGCCCGACCTCGACGTCGACGCCGGAGTCGCGCAGGTTGAGGGCGTGCGCGTGGCCCTGGCTCCCGTAGCCGAGAACGGCCACCTTGCCGGAGAGGAGGTCGAGGTTGCCTTCGCGGTGGACGGTTGCGGCCATGGGATTCCTTTCTATCTGAGGACGTGCTGGGGACGGGGGGTGCGGCTCGCGGAGGCCCGCGCGAGCCCGATCCGTCCCGTGCGGGCGAGCTCGATCAGGCCGTGCGGGCGCAGGAGCTCCTCGAAGGACTCGAGCTGCTCCGGCGTCCCCACGACCTCGAAGACCATGGAGTCGGGGCCGAGGTCGGCGACGCGCGCGTCGAAGACGTCGGCGAGGGCGATCAGCTCCGCGCGGGTCGACGGGTCGGCCGACACGCGCACGAGCGCGAGCTCGCGCTCGACCGCCTCGCCCGCCTCGAGCGTCGAGACGCGGAGGACGTTCACGAGCTTGTGCATCTGCTTCTCGATCTGCTCCAGCTGGCTCGCAGGGCAGTCCACGGTGAGCACGATGCGCGAGACGTCGTGGCGCTCGGTCGGCCCGACCGCGAGGCTCTCGATGTTGTAGCCGCGCCGCGCGAACATGTTCGACACGCGCGCGAGCGCACCCGGCCGGTTCTCGACGAGCACGGAGACGGTGTGCGTCACGAGCCGGTCTCCGGCTCGAAACGCAGGGGAAGGTGTGTGAGGGAACCGGGAGGTTCCTTCACTGTCTCGAAGAAGGGGGCTCGTGGGGGAAACATGGTTTCACCCACGGGAGCGAGCAGAAGCGAGCGACGGGTCACGATGCGCCTTTCACGCTTCGACCGTCTCCTCCTCCGGGAACTCGATCACGTCGGTCGCCGCGGCGCCCGCGGGGATCATCGGGAAGCACTTCTCCTCGGGGTCGCAGCGCGCGTCGACGACGGCGGTGCGGCCGCAGGCGAGCGCCTCCTCGAGGACGCTCTCCAGGTCGTCCTCGGAGTCGACCGTGAAGCCGGCCGCGCCGTAGGCCTCGGCCAGCATGGCGTAGTCGGGCACCTGGTGCGTCAGGTGGGTCTCGGAGAAGCGGTTCGCGTAGAACATCTCCTGCCACTGGCGGACCATCCCGAGCCAGCCGTTGTTGATGATGACGACGACGATCGGCAGGCCCTCGAGCACCGAGGTGGCGAGCTCCTGGGAGGTCATCTGGAAGCAGCCGTCGCCGTCGATGCAGACGACGGTCGCGTCCGGCCGGGCCGCCTTGGCGCCGACGGCCGCGGGCAGGCCGTAGCCCATCGTCCCCAGGCCCCCGGAGGTGATGAAGGTCCGCGGCCGGTCGCAGACGAGGTACTGCATGGCCCACATCTGGTGCTGGCCCACGCCGGTCGTCCAGACGACGTCCTGACCGGCGGTGAGGTCGCGAAGCGTCTCGATCACCGCCTGCGGCTTCAGGTACTCGCCCTCGCGCTGGTAGCGGTACGGGAACTGGTCGCGCCACTCGTCGAGCTGCTGGCGCCAGGAGACCGGCCCCTCGCGGCCGGGCTCTGCCTCGGCCTGGTGAGCCTTCGTGAGCTCCGCGAGCGCGAGCTTGAGCGGGCCGGTGACCGGGATGTCGGCGTGCCGGAGCTTTCCGATCTCCGCGGCGTCGATGTCGAAGTGGATGACCTTCGCGCCGGGCGCGAACGCCGAGAGCTTGCCGGTCACCCGGTCGTCGAAGCGCGCGCCGACGGCGACGATCAGGTCGGCCTTGTTCAGGCCCCAGTTCGCCCACTTCGACCCGTGCATGCCGGGAGGCCCGTAGCAGAGCGGGTGGGACTCGGGGAACGCGCTCTTCGCCATCAGCGTCGTGATCACGGGGATGCCGGCGGTCTCCGCGAGCTCGAGAAGCTCGTCGGTGGCGTCCCCGTTGACCACGCCGCCGCCGACGTAGAGGACAGGTCGAGAGGCGGCGAGCAGGGCTCTCGCCGCCTCGCGAACCTGTCGTGGGTGGACACTGGCAGGTGGTCTCCACCCTGGGAGATCGACTTGATGGGGGTAGGTGAAGTCGATCTCCGCCTCCTGCACGTCCTTGGCGACATCCACGAGGACCGGGCCTGAACGCCCGGTTCGGGCGATGTGGAAGGCCGCCTTGACGACGTGCGGGAGCTCTTCGACGTCCTGAACGAGCCACGAGTGCTTGACGATCGGGAGCGTGATGCCGGTCGCGTCCGTCTCCTGGAAGGCGTCGGTGCCGATGAGGTTCGTCCGCACCTGGCCCGTGATGCAGACGAGCGGCGTCGAGTCCATCCACGCGTCGGCGATCGGCGTGACGAGGTTGGTCACGCCGGGGCCGGACGTCGCCAGGGCGACGCCGACCTTGCCGGAGGCGCGGGCGTAGCCCTCCGCCATGTGCCCTGCCCCCTGCTCGTGCCGGGCGAGGACGTGGCGGACGGTCGTGCCGCGGGCGAACGCGTCGTAGAGCGGGAGGATGGCGCCGCCGGGGATGCCGAAGGCGACGTCGACGCCCTCGGCCTCGAGGCAGCGGAGGATGGCGTCGGAACCGAGCATCTTCATGCAACGGCCCCCGCGAACTCGGTGTCCCTGCGGGCGGCCGGGAGCGACGCGAGCAGGGCGTCCATGAACTCCCTGGTCGTCGCGCCCTCGCCCGACGAGAGCATGTCCGGCGTGCGCAAGCCTGTCTCGAGCGCCTCGACGACCGCGCGCTCGAGCGTGCGGGCCGCGCTCCGCTCGCCCAGGCCCTCGCCGAGCATGAGCGCGGCGGCGAGCAGCATGGCGCTCGGGTTGGCGACGCCCTGGCCGGCGATCTCGAGCGCCGAGCCGTGCGTAGGGCCGAACATGCCGCGGCCGTCGGGGCCGATACGGCCCGAGGCGACCATCCGCGTGCCCTCGTGGGCGAACGCGGCCGTGCTCGCCAGCGCCTCCGCGAACGGCTGCTCGCTGGCGATGACGTCGAAGCCGGAGGGATCGCGCAGGAGCCCCGTGACGGCCGCCTCGAAGGGGACGTGCTCGACGGTGACGCCGTCCCAGCGGTCGGCGGCAGCGGCCAGAACGGCGTGCCAGCCCTGACTCGAGCCCACGGCGGTCAGCCTCGCGCGCCGGCTGAAGGCCAGCCGGAACGCCCGGTCGGCCGCGACCTGGAGGGAGTCGTCGAGGAGCGGGCTGACCACGGCCAGCTCGCTCCCGCGGGCGCAGACGCGCGTGATCCGCCAGCGGAGGTCGAGCTCGGCCTTGACGACCTCGAGCGCGGGCTCGCGGGTGGCTGCGACGAGCATCGCGTCGCACTCCGCGCAGGCCGCCCGGGTCACGGACGGAAGCGGATGGCCGAAGCGGCGCACCGCGTCGCCGCCGAAGGGGACGTGGACCTCGTCTACCTGGAAGCCGTGCATGCCGGACACGACCGCGAGCGCGCGGCTCGCCTCGGCCGTCACCTCCGGCCCGATGCCGTCGCCCGAGAGACAGGCGACGGTGTAGCGCTTCTTCCTCATCGCACGCTCACCTCCTCGAACACGTCCCCGAGGGTCACGTGCTTCCGTGTATCGGCAAGTTCCTTGAACCGCGCGAACGCCTCGTTCACCTCGGCCCGGTCGAGCTTGATGCCGGCCTCGGCACAGGCGCGGGCGAAGGCGTGCCGGCCCGAGTGCTTCCCGAGCGGGAGGGACATGACGAGGCCGAGCTCGGCCGGGTCCATGATCTGGTACGTCTGCGCGTCCTTCAGCATCCCGTCCTGGTGGATGCCGGCCTCGTGGGCGAAGGCGCTCGCGCCCACGATCGCCTTGTTCTTCTGGACGCGATAGCCCGTCAGCTCCTCGACGAGCCGTGACGTGCGCCCGATCTCGCCGACGGTAACGTCGGTGTGCGCGCCGAACGCCGGCTGCCGGACGCGCAGGGTCATGACGACCTCCTCGAGCGCCGCGTTGCCGGCGCGCTCGCCGAGGCCGTTGACCGTCGCCTCGACCTGCGTCGCTCCCGCCCTGACGCCGGCGAGCGTGTTGGCGACGGCGAGGCCGAGGTCGTCGTGGCAGTGCACCGAGAGCTCGACGCCTTCGAGCTCGGGGCAGAGGGACCGGATCTCGGTGAGGAAGGCCGCGTACTCCTCGGGAAGGCAATAGCCGACCGTGTCGGGGAGGTTGATCGTCGTCGCGCCGGCCCTGACGGCCTCGGCGCAGACGCGGGCGGCGAACTCGGGCTCGGACCGGGTCGCGTCCTCGCAGGAGAACTCGACCTCGTCCGCCAGGCTGCGCGCGTAGCCGCACGCCCAGCGAGCCTGCTCGACGACCTCCTCCGGCTCGAGGCGAAGCTTGCGTTCCATGTGGATGGGGCTGGTGGCGAGAAAGACGTGGATGCGCGACCGGCGGGCGCCCGCGAGGGCCTCGGCGGCGGCGTCGATGTCCTCCTTGCGCGTCCGCGCGAGGGAGGCGACGGTTGGGCGCTCGAGTGCGGCGGCGACAGCCCTGACGCCTTCGAAGTCTCCCGGCGAGGAGACCGCGAACCCTGCCTCGACGATGTCGACTCCGAGCCGCTCGAGCTGCGTCGCGATCTCCACCTTCTCGTCCGGCGACAGCGCGATTCCCGGCGACTGCTCGCCGTCGCGCAACGTCGTGTCGAAGATCGTGATTCTGCGGCTCACTGCTCATCCTCTCTGCCCCCGTCCGGAGGCGCATTACTCCTGCGATTCGGTCGGCGTGTGCGCCTGCTCGGCGCGTGAGTCGCTTCCTCCCCCTAGAGGGGGAGAATGCCGATGAGGATGACGACGAGGACGAGCGCGAGCGTCCGGGCGGAGCCGGAGACGCTGGGCGACGTGAGGGGTGTCCTCGTCAAGCTGCGTTGAAGTGTGCGGACCGCAGGGTGTCCTTGTCAAGCCCCAACAGCGTGACGGCTCTCATCCCCTTGCGTCCGTCTTCCCCCGGGCTTAGCCTCGCCACCCGAGGCCGAAAGGGGAAGGAGGCGCGATGGCGGCCAGGTACCTGCACGTGACGAGCCCGCTGATGACGGGCCCCGAGGTGGCGAGGATCCAGGAAAAGCTGACGCAGCTCGGCTACGCGCCCGGCCCGATCGACGGCGAGTACGGGCCGGCCACGTCGGCGGCGGTCAAGGCCTTCCAGCGCGACGCGAGGATCGAGGTGGACGGCGTGGTCGGGCCCGAGACGCGGAAGGCGCTCCGGGGCACCCGGACTCCCCGCGCGAGGCAGCCCGTCCGCCGCAAGGCCGGCCGCTACGGGGAGGCGGCGCTCGCCGAAGCGCTCAGGCACCTCGGCAAGAAGGAGCGCCCGACGAACTCGAACCGCACCGAGTTCGGCAAGTGGTTCGGCGTGGACGGCGTCCCCTGGTGCGCGATCTTCGTGAGCTACTGCTTCCAGGAAGGGGCTGACTACGCGGTGGCGAAGCGCTTCCGCGGTGCCGGTGTCTACGAGAAGGGCTGCACGTACGTCCCCACGGTGGAGGCGTGGCTGCGCATCACCGGCCAGTGGCGCGGGAGGACGACGCCGCGGCCCGGTGACATCGCCATCTTCAACTGGGACGGCGGGATCGCCGACCACATCGGCATCGTGGAGCGCTACCTCGGCGGCGGCAAGTTCTCCTGCATCGAGGGCAACACCTCCTACGGCAACAACTCCAACGGCGGCGAGGTCATGCGCCGCACGCGCTACGTCAGCCAGGTGAACGGCTTCGGGCGCGTGTCGAGGAAGTAGGCGTGACCGAGACGCACTTCGACGCGGTCGTCGTCGGCTCCGGCTTCGGCGGGTCGGTGCTCGCCTGCCGGCTCGCCCAGGCCGGGAAGTCGGTCTGTGTCCTCGAGCGAGGCAAGCCGTATCCGCCGGGCTCGTTCCCGCGCGGCCCGCGCGAGCTGGGCAAGGCGTTCTGGGACCCGAGCAAGGGCCTGTACGGCATGTTCAACCTCTGGTCGTTCACCGGGATCGGAGCGCTCGTCTCGAGCGGGCTCGGCGGCGGCTCGCTGATCTACGCGAACGTGCTCCTGCGCAAGCCCGAGAAGTGGTTCGTCAAGGAGGATCTAGCGCAGGGCGGCTACGAGCACTGGCCGGTCACGCGCGAGGAGCTCGACCCGCACTACGACACGGCCGAGATCATGCTCGGCGGGCAGGAGTACCCGTTCGAGGCGATCACGCCGAAGACCAGGGCGCTCCGAGGGGTCGGCGAGGCGCTCGGGCGCGAGTTCATCCTCCCGAAGCTCGCCGTCACGTTCGCCAACCCGGGCGAGGAGCCCGCGATCGGCGTCCCGCTCCGGGAGGAGCGCCCGAACCTCCACGGCGTCCCGCGCTACACGTGCCGACTGGTCGGCGAGTGCGACATCGGCTGCAACCTCGGCGCGAAGAACACCCTCGACCTCACCTACCTCTCGGAGGCGAAGCGGCACGGCGCCGAGATCTGGACGCGGCGGGAGGTCCGCTCCCTGGCGCCGCGCGAGGGCGGCGGCTACACGGTGCGCTACGTCGAGCACGACGCCGCTGACGAGGGGCGGGAGATCGATACGAGCGACCCGCGCGTGCGCCCCGTGCGCGAGCTGACCTGCGACCGGCTCGTCGTCGCGGCCGGAACGCTCGGGTCGACGTTCCTCCTGCTCAGGAGCCGCGACGCCTTACCCGGGCTGAGCCCGCGGCTCGGCACCCGCTTCGGCGGCAACGGCGACCTGCTCACCTTCGCCGTCGGCGCGAAGCGCCGGCTCGACGCACACCGCGGGCCGGTGATCACGAGCGCGCTCCACGTCCCCGACGAGCTCGACGGAGGCGAGGGCCGCGGCTTCTACGTCGAGGACGCCGGCTACCCGGAGTTCGTCAGCTGGCTCGTCCAGGCGACGCAGGGGCCGGGCGCGTTCTGGCGCTTCCGGGAGACCGCCGCGCGGCTCGTCCTCGGCCTCCTGCGGCGCGAGCCCGAAGTCGACCTCTCCGCCGAGGTGTCGGAGCTCCTGTCCGAGACCCGCGTCTCGACCGGCTCGCTCCCGCTCCTCGGCATGGGCCGCGACATCCCCGACGGGAACATGGAGCTGACCGCCAAGGGCAGGCTCCAGGTGGACTGGCGGAAGGGCAAGTCCGGCCCGTTCTTCGACCGCCTCGGCGACTTCGGGAAGGAGATCGCCGACGCCCTCGGCGCGAAGTTCGAGCGCAACCCGACCTGGTACCTCGGCCGCCTGCTCACCGTGCATCCGCTCGGCGGCTGCCCCATGGGCCGCTCCCCCGAGGAGGGCGTCGTCGATTCCCACGGCGAGGTCTTCGGCTATCCGGGCTTCACGATCGCCGACGGCTCCGTCATGCCCGGCCCGGTCGGGCCGAACCCGTCGCTGACGATCGCAGCGCTCGCCGAGCGCTTCGCCGAGCGCGCCGTCGGCGAGGCCTGAGCCTCGGCGATCCACGTCGGCGTCCCCGGGTCGGCGGGCGCGGCGTCGAGGTCGAGCGCGGCGCGGATCAGGGTCTGCCCTTCCGGCTGGAAGAGCGACACGGGCTAACGGCACCGCCTGACGAGGGTCCGGGCGCCGGCGGCGACGAGGAGCGCGCCGAAGGCGAGCGCCATGAGCTCCCCGATCACGTGGGCGGCATCGGGTGACTCGGCGGGATCCAGGATTCCGCTCGCGATGATCGCCCCTCCCCAGAGGAGCCCGACCGAGCCCAGGATCGTCGCGCGCACGGAGCGTTCATCGGCTCGCGGCCGCGGCGTCTTGAGAGCGGATGTTGTCTCGGCGGCGGCGAAGCCGCACAGGCCGAGACGGGGAGGGAGGGAGCGGCTTTGCTGCTCCCTCCCGGTCACTACATACTGCGGAGGTGGCCGGGGACGTCGGGAAGGACGGGAAGCCGATCCTCCAGCTCGCCTCGCAGGCGGACTGGGAGGCGTGGCTCGACGCCGAGCACGCGCGCTCCGACGGCGTCTGGCTCAAGTTCGCCAAGAAGGGCTCGGGCGTCCAGACGGTCGTCTACGCCGAGGCGCTCGAGGTGGCGCTCTGCTACGGCTGGATCGACAGCCAGGTCGCCCGGCTCGACGAGCGCTTCTACCTGCAGAAGTTCACCCCGCGCCGCGCGCGCAGCAAGTGGTCGCAGGTGAACCGCGAGAAGATCGAGGAGCTGACGAAGCAGGGCCGCTTGAAGCCCGCCGGCCTCGAGCAGGTGGAGCTGGCGAAGGCCGACGGGCGCTGGGAGGCCGCCTACGCCTCGCCCGCGAACGTCGAGGTGCCGGACGACCTGCGGGCCCGGCTCGACGCGAGTCCGAAGGCTGCCGAGTTCTGGGAGAAGCTGAACAGGTCGAACCGCTTCGCGATCACCTACCAGCTCGGTGACGCAAAGAAGCCGGAGACGCGGGCGCGGAGGCTGGAGAAGTTCGTGCGCATGCTGGAGCGCGGCGAGAAGCTCTACTGACGATGTTCCGGGCGTACACTCGTGCACGACTACAAGGAGGTAGATGATGGCTGCAGCGGTAGCGGACGAGGCGCTCGCGTCGCTCGAAGGGTTCTCCGGCTCTCTCCTTCGTCCGGGCGAGGAGGGCTACGAGCAGGCCAGGCGCGTCTACAACGGCCTGATCGACAGAAAGCCCGCGCTGATCGCCCGCTGCCGGGGCGAGGCCGACATCGTCGAGGCGGTGCGCTTCGCCCGGGAGGCGAGCCTGGAAATTGCGGTACGCGGCGGCGGCCACCACGTCGGCGGGCGGTGTGTCGTCGACGGCGGGATGATGGTCGACCTCTCGCCCATGAAGGGAATCTTCGTCGACCCCGAGACCCACACGGCCCGGGTCCAGCCCGGCGTCGACTGGGCGGAGCTGAACCGCGAGACGCAGCTCCACGGCCTCGCGGTCACGGGCGGCGTGATCTCGACCACGGGGGTCGCCGGGTTGACGCTCGGGGGCGGGCTGGGCTGGCTGATGCCCAGGTACGGTCTGGCGACGGACAACCTCCTCTCGGCACGCGTCGTCACCGCCGACGGCCGCGCGCTGACGGCGAGCGAGCGCGAGAACGCCGATCTCTTCTGGGGTCTGCGAGGCGGCGGCGGCAACTTCGGAATCGTCTCCTCCTTCGAGTTCCGCCTCCACCCGGTGGGCCCGACGATCATCGGCGGCCTCGTGGCGCATCCGTTCGACG
>Ga0299914_10000334_pt1 | contig 28058 bp, 27 predicted proteins | sample RVTome_10_FD_201361 | JGI IMG/M metagenome (GOLD analysis project Ga0299914, IMG submission 201361) | Soil microbial communities from uranium-contaminated site in the Upper Colorado River Basin, Wyoming, United States - RVT153D57 (version 2) ... | reverse complement strand
TCGATCCGTTTACCGGCCTCGATCTCGAGCTCCGCCTGCCACTCAGGATTCCAGCCCCCGGCTCGCTCGAGGAGCAGTCGAACCCGCTGAAGGGGATCCCTCTCTCGCCACTCCACGGCCTGGTCCTCGTCCCGGTAACGCCCTGGGTCGTCGGCGGTGGTGTGGGGTCCCATCCTGTAGGTGACAGCCTCGATCAGGCTGGGGCCACCCCCCCGGCGAGCGACGTCGGCCGCTTCACGTACCACCGTCGCCACAGCAGCCACGTCGTTGCCGTCGACCTGGACACCGGGCAGCCCGTAGCTTTCGGCCTTGACCGCGATCGACTCGGAGAGCGTTTGCTCCGAACGGGGATAGGAGATGGCGAACCCATTGTTCTGACAGAGGAAGACCGTTGGCGTGTTGAACACGGCAGCAAAGTTCATCGCCTCGTGAAAGTCCCCCTCAGAGGTCGCACCGTCCCCGAATGAGGTCAGTGCGATGCGGTCAGTCCCCTTGAGGGACTCGGCCCACGCCAGCCCGACCGCGTGGATCATGTGACCACCGACGGTGATCGACGGTGGGAGGACATTGACCTCCTCCGGTGGGGCGCCTCCCCTCTCATCACCGGTCCGGCCCGCTATCAACAGGTGCCAGCCGTATCCCGCCCGCCACATGAGGGCGGCGTCGCGATAGGTGCCGGCCACCCAGTCATCGGGTCGCAAGACGGAAGCCGCACCGATCTGTGCCGCCTCCTGGCCTTCGAAGGGGGCGTATGTCGCCAGCCGCCCCTGACGCTGCATCGCCATGCACTTGTGGTCGTAGGTTCGAGCCTCGACCATATCGGCGTAGAGCCCGCGCATTTCCTCCAGAGTGAGCGGGAGGCGGTCACGGACGGTTCCATCCGGATTGATCAGGCTGAACATTGGTCGTAGAAAGTACAGGGTGAGGCGGCGAACGGCGATCCAGGACCATCACTGATTAGCCTCGCCACGTGATCGAGTCAGTCGAAAACACCCCGCCCCGCCCCGCTCGACCGGGTCCGGCTCCACGTTCGGAGGTCTCGCTGCGCGACGTTGCCCGTCTTGCCGGTGTATCTCCCTCCACGGTGTCTCGTGTCGTCTCAGGCTCGGATCACCCGGTCAGTGCCGAGAGCAGGGCCCGAGTACTGGAGGCGGCACAGCGACTGCGCTTCCGTCCCAACCGGGTGGCCAGGGCTCTCGCCACGGCGCGCACCCAAACCATCGGCGTGATCGTCCACGACGCGGCCGACCCGTACTTCGCCCAGATCATTCGTGGTCTGGAGGATGTGACAGGGGAACACGATCACGCCCTCTTCGTGGCCAGTTCCGACCGAGACCCGGAAATCGAGCTGGCCTGTGTTCGGGCTTTTCTATCCCATCAGGTGGACGCGATCGTCCTCGCCGCCTCGGGCATCGACCAACCAGAGCACCTGGCCGATATGGCCCAGCTCTTCGATCTCTTCGTCGCGCGTGGTGGACATGTCGTCTCGCTGTCCGAGCACCCCTACCCGTCGCCGGGAATTCGGATCGACAACCACGGCGTTGCGGTCATGGCCACCCAACAGCTCATCGATTTGGGGCACGAGCGCATCTCATTCCTGGCCGGCCCGAATGAGCTCTTCGTCAGCAAGGTGAGACTCGACGGCTATCGCAGCGCGCTCTCGTCTGCGGGCATTCCCTTCGACGCCAACCTGGTGCTCGACGGCTACTTCAGCCTCGAGGGCGGCCGGGCTGCGAGCCGTCGAGTGGTCGAGAGCGACGTGACCGGGGTCGTCGCCGCCAACGACCTGAGCGCCGTAGGCGCGATCCGTGGCCTCACCGAACAGGGTGTGAGGGTCCCCGACGACATCTCTGTGATCGGGATCAACGACATCATTTTGGCCGACTACGCGCCTGTCCCGCTGACCACAGTTCATGTCGCCCTCACCGAGCTGGGAAGGATGGGCGCCAGAATGGTGATGACCTTGCTCCAAGACGGGCACATAGACTCAGGCGTGATGCCTCACTGGCTGATACCAAGACAGTCGACGGCTCCCCCGCCCATCCGGGCTGACGTCTCCGTTGACGGTCTTCTACCCCCTGACTAACGTCGGCGTACCGCTATGGCAACCGGTTTCTGTGCTTCCGATCCGCCACGTCCCAGTCCGACAAGGAGTTACAGATGAGCAATATCGACCGGTTCGGAGTGTTCCTCCCATCGTTCGTTTGGCAAGACGACGGCCCGGAACGGGCACGGGGCATCATCGACTTCGCCCGCGAGGTGGAGGACCTCGGATTCGGCTCGATTTTCATCACTGACCATCTTCTCGCCGCCCGTCAGTTCTATTCGGTGTCGTTCCTGGAGCCGATCTCTACACTCTCCCTCGTCGCCGGGGTGACCAATCGGGTGAAGCTGGGCACCTCGGTCATGGTGCTCCCGATCCGCGAGCCGGTTCTGCTCGCCAAGCAACTGGCCACCCTCCAGTTTCTCTCAAACAATCGCTTGATTCTGGGAGCCGGAATCGGTTGGTATCCACCCGAGTACGCGGCCACGGGTGTCAGAAAGTCGGATCGAGGTCCCCGGACCGACGAGGTGCTCGACATCGTGATGGCACTGACCGAAGGCAAGAGCTTCAGCTATCAGGGCAAGTTCCATCAGATCGAAGACGTCCTGATAGAGCCACGTCCCACTGAGCGCCCGGAGGTGTGGATCGGCGGCGGCTCACAGCTGGCTGACGCCGGTTCGCCTGACCTCCCGAGGTTCGTCGACGCGGTCAAGGCCCGCATCCTCAAGACGGAAGGATGGATCCCACGGCCCACCTGCCCTCCTGAGGACATCGCACGAGACTGGGCCGAGCTCCAGACCTACTTCAACCAGCACGGACGAGACCCGTCAACGCTCACTGTCGCCCACGAGAACTTCCTCCATCTGACCCTCACTCAGGACCCGGTGGCGGCACGCGAGGAGCAGCACAAGGCATTCCTCAGAGTGATGAGCGACGCCCGCGGCCCGGCCTACCTGGAGAAGGTCTATCTCTTCGGAACACCGGACGAGATCATCGAGTCGCTCCAGGCCCGGGTCGATGCGGGTGTCCAGAAGATCATGCTTCACACCATGACCCCCGATCCCGGGCAGCTGGAACATTGGGTCACCGAGCTGGTCGACAACGTCAGATTCCCCGACCAGACGTTGTGACTTCCCGGGTGGCGCTGGTGGGGTCGCCACTCCGCCGCCCTCACTCTGCCGTCATGCACAACGCTGCCTTCCTTCATTTCGACATCGACGCCCGATACGAGCTGCGACCTCTCGAAAGCGACCAACTCGAGAAGTTCTTCACCGAGGTGCGAGAACGGGAATGGCTCGGGTTTCAGGTCACCTCGCCTCACAAGCAGGCGGCGATGGCTCTGGTTGATGAGATCGAGCCGGAGGCGGCTGCTATCGGAGCCATCAACTCGGGGCTACGCACGCCCGAGGGACGGCTGGTCGGTTTCAACACCGATGCGCCCGGATTCGCACGCTCGGTGAGCAGCGACCTCGGGATGACCCTGAGCGGCGCCAATGTGGTTGTGGTTGGCGCCGGAGGCGCGGCCCGAGCCGTGGTTCATGCCTGTCTGAATGCTGGTGCCGCCCGGGTTCACGTCGGCAACCGGAGCCCCGGCCGCGCCTCCGACTTGAGGATGGAGATCGATGATCTCCTGGTGACTGCCGGTGGCATGGACGACGATCTCGATGCCGCGTTGCGCGACGCCGACCTCGCGGTGAACGCGACCACGGTTGGCATGACCAACGAGGGTGTGCCCTTTGACGTGCGGCGGCTGCCCCCTGATGCCCGGGTCTTCGACCTCGTCTACGTCCCCGCCGTCTCCGACCTGGTCAATCAGGCCCGGGCGAGGGGCCTCATGGCTGTGAACGGCCTGGGGATGCTGGTCGGACAGGCGGCCATTGCGTTCGAGCGTTGGACCGGCATCGCCGGCGCGGACCCAGTGATGCGACATGCGGTCGAACAGTTGGCCGGGGACTCGACGGCGCAGGCCTGAGCCGGGTCAGTTCCACCGCGATCACGGTCATCGGCCTTGAAATCGGGGATCGCGCTTGTCGAAGAAGGACCTGGCTCCCTCGATCATGTCCTCGGTGTCGAAGACCCTGCCCGAAGCTTCGGTCTCCGCATCGAGGCCCTGGTCCAACGGCGCATCCATAGCGAGGTCGAGCAAGATCTTGGCCTCCTTCACCGCCAGAGGCCCACGGGTGGCGATCGTCTCGGCGATCTCCTGAGCCCTGGCCTCCGCTCCACCCTTGTCGACGACCTCGTTGATCAGCCCGATCCGCTCCGCCTCGCCGGCGTCGATGACCTCACCCATCAGGACCATGGCTTTGGCCCTTCCAAGACCGATCAGCCTGGGTAACCGCTGGGTGCCACCCGAGCCTGGAATCACGCCGAGACCAACCTCGGGCAGGCCAAACCGGGCCGAGACCGAGGCCACCCGCAGGTCACAACACATCGCCAGCTCCAGACCACCACCCAGCGCATCGCCCTCACAGGCGGCGATGGACGGCATGGGGAGATCGGCCAGCAGTTGGTAAACGGCCTTCTCGAACACGACCTTTCCTTCCAGTGCCCGCCCACGGAGGGACTCGAACTCGGCAACGTCAGAACCGGCACAGAACGCTCTCTCTCCGCCGGCGACGATCACCGCCCTCACCGCCGGGTCGTCGCCAATCGCCTCCAGTGCGTGATTCAACTCAACGGTCAAGTCCATCGTGACCAGATTGAGCGGCGGGTTTGTCAACCGCAGCGTGGTGACCACGCCGGGGATCACTTCGATCAAGCTCACTCCGCCACCCCGAAGGCAGTGGCGAGACCCATGGGGCCCTGGTGGTACACCCGAGGATCGATCACGCCGAGCGGCTCCGCAATGGATGGCCGAAAACCCATGTGGGCGATGATTTCACGCTCGACGTCGATGCCTTCGGCAACTTCGGTCAAGGTGAGTACGCCCCCGGTTAGGGCGAAGACCGCCCGCTCCGTGATGTAGACGACCTTCTGGTGGGGAGGAGCATTCCGACCGCTGAACGACACCTCGGCCACCCGCTCGACGAACTTGGGCCGAGAGCCCTCCTTCGCGATCCGAAGCTGACCGTCGTCCACCTCGGCCACGAGGCCCCCGGTGGTGAAGGTGCCCACGAAACAGACTCGCTTGGAGCGAGAGCTGATGTTGATGAACCCACCCGGCCCCCGAAGACGACCCGGGAAGGCATGGACATTGACATTGCCTCGGGCGTCTACCTCGGCGAAGGAGAGGCTGGCCACGTCCAGACCTCCACCGTCGTAGAAGTCGAACATGGAGGGCTGCTCGATCAAGGCCTGATAGTTGAAACCGGCACCACCGTCGGCACCCGAGGCTGGAACCCCACCGAATACCCCCTGCTCGACTGTGAGCACCAGACGTTGGTCGATCCCCTCCTCCCAGGCGATGCCCCCGATCTCCTGGCTGATGCCGAACCCGAGGTTGCAGATGTCGCCGGGCTTGAACTCGAGCAGTGCCCTCCGCGCAATCACCTTTCGCACGTCGAGGGTTGTGGGAGGTCGTTCGCTCGAGAGCTCCATCCTTTGCTCTCCCGCGTAGAACGGGGAATAGTCGGTTTGATAGGTCTGGGTCTGATCCGGATCGAGATAGGCGAAATCGATGAGGGCGCCGGGAACTTCGACACGCCGCTGATGGAGGTGGCCCACCGGCGCCACTTCGCCGGCCTGGGCGATCACGATCCCGCCGGAGTTCCGCGCAGCCATCGCCATCGCCAGCATCTCACCTCTGACCGCCTCCCGGTCGAGGACCAGGTTGCCATTGTGATCGATGGTCGAGCCGCGGATCACCGCTACATCGATCGGAAAGGAGTGGTAGAAGAGCCATTCACGGCCGCTCAGCTCGATGACCTCGACCAGATCGTCTGTGGCCGCGCCCTGTTTGCCCCCGGTTTGCCGGGGATCGACATAGGTGTGTAGCCCGATGTGCGTGATCAGCCCCGGTCTCCCGGCGGCAATCTCCCGGCACAGTTGTGAAATCACCCCCTGCGGAAACGAGTACCCCTCCACTTCACCACTCTCGACCAGTTCTCCAAGGGCCGGCTCGTTGCCGATGTTGGACCCGATGGTCCGCTTCATCAGACCACGGAGGGCGAGCTGTGACATGCCTCGATCGGCAAAGTCACCGACACCGACCACCCTGACCGTGGTCAGCCCGCGTGGAGAGCCCTCGGCTGAGAAGAGCCTCGCCAGGGTGTCGATAAAGAGCTGCGGCACCGCATGACCTGCACCGGAACCTCCGATGATCACCGTGTCGCCGTCCTCGATCTGGCGGACCGCGGTCTCGACCGTGACCAGGTTCACGGCATGTGCCCGCCGCCGTTGGGACAGAGGGTCTGACCGTGATAGAGGTCGGCGGCGTCGGATAGGAGGAACATCACTGTGTCGGCAATGTCCTCGGGTCGAGCGAATCGACCGGCAGGCAGATCGGCCAGTCGCTCCGTACCCGTCTCACCGGTCAGCATCTGCGCGCTCATCTCGGTGATAGTTGGCCCTGGGGCCACCGCGTTGACCCGGATTCCGCGCGGCCCGAACTCGCGGGCGAGAGACTTGGTCAGCCCGAGAAGACCGGCTTTGGCCGCCGAGTAATGCGCTACCCCGGGCCAGCCGATCTGGCCGAGACGTGAGGAGATCATGACGATCGAGCCCCTCCCCCGGGCGACCATGCCTGGCAGTGCGGCCTGGGAGCAGGCAAATGCCGCGGAGAGGTCGACCGCGATCACCCCGGCCCACTCCTCATCCGAGATCTCGAGGAATGGGGTCTCGGGCATCACACCGGCATTGTTCACCAGTGCGTCGATCCGGCCCAGGTCCTCCTCGACTGAGCGCACCAGGGCTCGTGCCTGGTCGGGATGAGCCAGGTCGGCGTGTTTGGCCACTGCCCTTCGTCCCATGGCTCGCACATCGGCTACGACCTGATCGGATTCCTCGGGACGATCCAAGAACGAGATGGCGACATCGGCTCCGGCGCCAGCTACCGCCCGAGCCACCGCAGCGCCTATTCCCCTGCTGCCTCCGGTGACGAGCACAACGAGTCCATTCAGATCCACCATGTACGCCGATTCACTCTCCGAGACTGCTACGGCAAGCGTTTTCCGCGCTGGTTAGCGTACCGATAGCCCAATGACGAAGCCAACGTGAGGCTCAACCTGAGAATGATCGAGGATTACCTGATGAGAATTGGATGGATCGGGCTCAACTGAAAGCCGGCTCATGAGCGTTCTCAAACTCCCGACAGGCAGCGGCGAGCTGGAGCCATACCAACTCGGCACCTTTGGAGCGGTCACCCCGGTGCCCGGGCCATGGAGGAAACGGGATGTGTTCGCGGCAGTGCACGTCGTCGCCGACCCTCTGGGCGACCCGGTGGGAAGCACCGCCGTCGACTGGGAGGCCACCCTCGCCTACCGACGTCATCTCTGGTCCCTGGGATTTGGTGTCGCCGAGGTCATGGACACCGCCCAGCGCGGGAGCGGCCTCAGCGCGGATCATGTGACCGAGCTGATCCGTCGGACCTCGGAAGAGGCAAAGACATGCCAGGGCCGGGCTGTCTACGGGGTCACCACCGACCAGCTCCAAGGACACGAACATACGTTGCCGGACGTCGTGGCTGCCTACGAACAACAGCTCGAATACGTCGAGTCGGTGGGGGGTGAGGCCATAATCATGCCGAGCCGGGCGTTGGCGACCACGGCCCGCTCCTCAAACGACTACCGCTTGGCATACGATCGGCTCCTCTCCGCTGCCGCCGCTCCCGTGATGCTGCACTGGCTGGGCGAGGCCTTCGACCCCGCACTCGCCGGCTATTGGGGTCACCCCGACCCCTGGCAGGCCGCGGAAACGGTCCTCGAGATCATTTCGGCGGCCCCACCGGGGCATGTCACCGGGATAAAGGTGTCGGTGCTCGACCCGGAGCTCGAGATCTCTCTTCGCCGACGTCTCCCTCCGGGGGTGCGTTGCTTCACCGGAGACGACTTCGACTTTCCCCGGCTGATTGCCGGTGAGGACGGGTTTCACAGCGACGCGTTGCTCGGGATCTTCGACGCCATCGCCCCGGTGGCATCGGTTGCTCTAGACCTCCTGGACCAGGATGATGTCCCAGGATTCCATTTGTTGTTGGAGCCGACGGTCGCCTTGTCCCGTCACATGTTCGAGGCTCCCACCTACCACTACAAGACCGGGGTGGTGTTCCTCGCCTACCTGACCGGGCACCAGGACCATTTCCGGATGCTGGCGGGTCACGAAGGATCCAGATCGATCATCCACCTGGCCGAGCTGCTACGTCTTGCCGACCGAGCCGGTCTCATCGCCGACCCGGACCTGGCCGAGCACCGCTTCAAACCGCTTCTCTCCCTCGCCGGGATCGAGTGACTCGAGGAGACGATCAGACGACGGCAGAGTCGCCGGCGAGAGCCTCTTCCATCTCCTCGACGGTCATCAGGACCTCGCGCGCCTTGCTCCCATGCGACGGACCGACCACACCTCGGCTCTCGAGTATGTCCATGACCCGGCCGGCGCGGGCGAATCCGATGCGGAGCTTTCGCTGCAGCATCGACGTGGACCCGAGCTCGCTGCGCACCACCAGCTCCATGGCCTGGCGGACCAACGCGGTTTCCTCGTCGTCGATCTCGTCGGCCTGGGCGGCGGCGGCACCTGCCGCGGCCTGGAGGACCTCCTGCTCCTCGTATCGAGCCTCTTGCTGGTTGCGCACCCATTCGACAACTGCGTGGATCTCGCTCTCCCGCACCCAAGCCCCCTGAATCCGCTGAGCTCGCGGCTCCTTGGCGGTGACGACGAGCATGTCGCCCATCCCGATCAGCTTCTCGGCGCCGGACCCGTCGAGGATGACGCGGCTGTCGGTCTGGGACGCGACGCTGAAGGCGAGACGACTCGGCACATTGGCCTTGATCACCCCGGTTATGACGTCGACGGAAGGACGTTGCGTGGCGATGACGAGATGAATCCCGACGGCACGTGCCATCTGCGCGATGCGAACGATCGATTCTTCGACCTCGCGTCCTGCCACCATCATCAGGTCGTTCAACTCGTCGATCAACACGACGATGTAAGGGAAGCGATCGAAGCCCTCCGGGTCGAGCCCCCCTGCCTCCCACTTCTCCCGGTATCCCTCGATGTCCCTGACCTTGGCGTCGGCCAACAGGTCATAGCGGCGATCCATCTCGGCTACGGCCCACTTCAGGGCGTCATTGGCTTTCTTGGGGTTGGTGATGACCCTGGTGAGGAGATGGGGAACACCGTTGTACTGACCCAACTCGACCCGCTTGGGGTCGACCATGATCAGCCGGACATCGTCCGGGTGGGTTCTCATCAGCAGCGAGGTGACGATGGAATTGATGCACGACGACTTGCCGGCGCCGGTGGCACCGGCGATGAGGACGTGGGGCAGCTCGGCCAGGTTGAGCAGTTTGGACTCACCCGAGATGTCCATGCCCAGGCCAACGGTGAGCGGGTGGGCGGTGAGGGCGGCCTCGGCGCTGGACAGGATGTCTCCCAGGGAGACGAGGCGTCGTTTGTTGTTGGGCACCTCGATACCGATGGCCGACTTGCCCGGGATGGGAACGAGTATCCGCACGTCAGGGGTGGCCAGGGCGTAGGCGATGTCGTGGGAGAGGCTGGACACCCGATTGACCTTGACCCCTGGCGCCAGCTCGATCTCGTAACGGGTGACGGTGGGGCCGGGGACGATCTTGGTCAGGGTGGCGTCCACCCCGTGTTGGATGAGTGTCTCTTCTAGCTGACGAGCCGTGTCCTCTAGAGCGCGCTTGTTGATCTCGCCCCCCGTTCCCTCGTCGAGAATGCTGAGGGGAGGCAGCTTGTAGCCGGTGTTGGCCAGATCCACGGTCTTCACTGCCGGGGCCTGTCTGATCACAGGCTTTGGCGCCTCTCGGGGCTTCTCCGGTCGGGGACGGGAGGGCTTCGGCCGCTCGTGTCGACCCCGCTCTTCCTGAGCGGTTCGGACCACCCGGCCGGTGGCATGAGCCGCCTGAGGTGCGCTCCCACCCATCAGAGTCGATCGGGCAACACGCCGTGTCGATCGGTACAGGTCGGCGATCCCAAGTGCCAGCTCGCGAACGCTGGTCTGGGTCATCAGCAGCACTCCCATCCCCATCGCCGAGGCGAGGACGACGAAGGCACCCCACATCCCCAATATGCGTCGCAGCGGAAACGCGATCAGGGACCCGACTGCGCCACCACGCTCTTTGACCAACTCAATGTTGGGAGCGAGCGCCACTGCCCCGGTCATCAGATGGAACAGGGCCAGGGAGCCGACGAAGGTGACCACACCGCCGGCCACGAGGCGACGGGCTCCGTCTTTGGGCTTGCCGACTATGAGGGCGATGCCGATACCGGCGAGGGCCATGGGTAGGGCGAACCGCCAGACACCGAACAAGAAGAGGCTGACACCGGCCATGCCCCGGCCCACCGGCCCGGCGAGATCGACGAAGGCGAGCAACACCAGCACTGCGAGGACCACGAGGATCATGCCCCAGACGTCGTCGGTTTGACGACCAAGGGTTCCCCGCACCGAGCTGCGGACCGCCACCAGCTTCTGGCGGATCGTGCTCTTGCGAGTCGGCTTCTTCCTTGCTGTGGACACCCGCCTCCGCCCGGAGGACCCCTTCCGGGTGGGCGTCCTGGTTCCCATGTGTGGTCCAAGAATACATGGGAGTTGGGATATGTCGTGGATTGCCGTCAGCTGCGATCAGACCTCGCCCGAGCCCGCATCGTTGCCTGAAGACGCCTGGCGTTCAGCCTCTGCGCCGCCTCGAGATCCCAAAGCCGCCGAACACGAAGAACAAAACCACAATCAAAATGATCCAACCGGTCGTGCTCATGACCCTCCTCTTTGTTGCGTGGGAGCCGGGAATCCATCGTAACCATGCCGCTTGGTCGGATTTGTATTGCGCCCCGGGTGGGAGATCCCGGCGACTCCTACAGCTCCATCACCACCGGGACGATCACCGGTCGACGTGAGGTCTCCGCCCTGATCACCCGGCCCGTCGCCTGGCGGATGGTCTTTTGCAACTCGCTGATGTCGGAACGCCCCGAGGCGTGCGACCCGATCGCCTCCCGGACCGCGTCGGCCACCTTGGCCAGCACCGCAGTGGGGTCGTCCATCACACCGTGGCTGTCCAGGTCCGGTCCGTAGAGGATCTCACCGGTGTCGTGGTCGATCCCGACGGTAACCACCACCACCCCTTCGTCGGCGAGATGCGACCGGTCACGGAGCACAGCCGTCTGGACGTCGCCCACACCTGACCCGTCGAGATATACGTAGCCGGCCGGCACTGCCCGTCTCTCGACCATTGTCTTCTTCCCCGAGACGATGACCCGGTCACCGTCTTCGAGCACGTCGACATGGCCAACTCCCATTCGCCGCGCCAGCTCGGCGTGAGCATGCAGGTGGCGGTACTCGCCATGGACCGGCACGAATGCGTCCGGTCGGACGACGTTGAGATAGGTGAGCAGCTCGTCCCGAGCCGCATGACCCGACACGTGGACGTTTGCGTTTTGACCGTGCACCACGTTGGCGCCACGCCGGGTCAGATTGGAGATGACCTTGGAGACGGCGGTCTCGTTGCCGGGGATCGGCTTGGCTGAGATGAGAACCGTGTCACCCTCGCCCAACTCGACGAACTTGTGCCGGCCCTGGGAGATGAGGGAGAGCGCGGCGAACGGCTCTCCCTGGCTGCCGGTCGTGATCAACAGTTGCCGATCGGGTGGAAGGTTGCTCAATTCCTTGATGTCCACCACCGATTTTGAGGGCACGTCGAGCACACCCAAATCGACTGCGATCGTGGTGTTCTTGTGCATCGACCTTCCAAAGAAGGCGATCTTGCGCCCGTTGGCGATCCCGGCGTTGGCGATCTGCTGCACACGATGGATATGAGACGAGAAGCATGCGGCGATCACCCGGCCCGGGGCGCTGCGTACCACGTCGGCGATCGCCGGCCCTATCGAGCTCTCAGACGGCTCAAACCCCGGCTTCTCGGCATTGGTCGAATCGGCCAGCAGTAGCCGGACGCCCTTGCGACCGAGCGCGGCAAGGGCTGGGAGATCGGTGGCTCGGCCATCGATCGGGGTTGGGTCGAGCTTGAAGTCCCCGGAGTGGAGAATCAGTCCTTCCGGGGTGTCCAGGGCCACCGCGGTGGCGTCGGGCACGGAATGGGCGGTCGGGATCAGCTGGAAGCGAAACGGCCTATGGTCGGTCCACTTCTTGGTGTCGACGGGTCGCAAGTCTCCTTCCACTCCCATCTCGTCGATCCGCCCCCTTGCCAGTTCCACCGAGAACCTGGTCCCGTAGACCGGGACGTTTATCTCCCTCAGGAAGTAAGCCAGGGCGCCCATGTGGTCCTCGTGCCCGTGAGTCAGGATTACGCATGCGACATCCTTCGACCTCTCGACCAACCACGACCAGTCGGGGAATACGAGGTCCACACCGAGCATGTCCTCCTCAGGGAACATGAGGCCACAGTCGATGAGAGCGATCTTCCCCTCGATCTCGACGGCGGCACAGTTGCGCCCGATCTCACCGAGACCGCCGAGAAATGTGACGGAGACGCTCAAAGCCCTTGAACCGCGCCGACCGCCTTCTCGACCGCAATCAGGGTTTCCTCCGACGCACTGACCAGAGGTAGACGGACATCGCCCACCGGTTCCCACAACCGACCCAGGGCACCCTTCACCGGGGCCGGGTTGCTCTCCAGGAAACAAGACTCACATAGGGGAAGAAGCATGTGATGCATCCTAAGTGCCTCTTCGATGTCGCCGGACAGGGCGGCTTTCACCATCGCGGCGACCGCCCGACCCGCCAGGTGGGCGATGACAGAGACCACGCCAATCGCTCCCACCGCCATCATCGGCCAGGTGTGTGAGTCCTGACCCGAATAGACAGGAAATCCGGGGATCAGGCTCACCGTTCGGCTGGTGAAGTCGACGCTCTCGACTGCGTCCTTGACGGCCATGATGTTCTCGTGCTCGGAGAGACGCGCCAGCGTCTCCAACTCGATGAGCGTGGCGGTGCGGCCGGGGATGTTGTAGAGCATCACCGGCAGACCCACGTCCGCGATCGCCGAGAAGTGGGCAACCAACCCAGCCTGACTCGGCCTGTTGTAGTAGGGCGTGACGGCCAGAGCCCCGTGACAACCGAGATCGGCCGCCTTCCCCGTCAGCTCCACCGATTCGGCAGTGTTGTACGTGCCGGTTCCCGCGATGACGTAGGTGTCCTTCTCGGCGACGGCGTCGAGGACTGTCTTGTACAGGGCGAGCTTCTCGGTGCTGCTCAGTGTCGGGGATTCGCCCGTGGTGCCGGTGACGACGAGAGCATCGTTGCCGTTGTCGGAGAGATAGCGGGCAAGCCGCCAAGCCTTCTCGTGATCCACCTGGCCCGATGAGGAGAACGGGGTGATCATGGCGGTCGCCACGTGACCGAAGGGGGCGGTTGGATATGGGCTCACGACCACAGGTTACCGATCGGCGTACTAGAAACCCGTGAGTGGAACTACGTCTGCCCGCCCCGTGCCTGATCGTGCTGGTCGGCCCCTCGGGCTCGGGCAAGACCACCTGGGCGGCGAAGACGTTTCGGGAGAGCGAAGTCGTGTCCTCGGATCGCCTCCGGGCGATGATCGGCGCCGGTGAGCACGATCAGCAAGCGAGCCCGGCCGCATTCTCGATCCTGGAACAGATCGTCGTCGAGCGGACGAGTAAGAAGCTGAGCACGGTGATCGACACCCTCGGCTACGACCGGGAGAGCCGTAGACGATGGATCGGCCTGGCCCACGAGAAGGAGATGCCCGCCTTCGCCATCGTCTTCGACACACCGCCGGCCGAGATCGAATCCCGCAACTCCTCCCGGCCACGGAGTGTCCCCAAGACGGTGTTGACCAAGCAGCTGAGCCGATTTCGAACGGTTCGCAAGGAGCTGGAGGAGGATGGATTCGACCACGTCCACGTCGAGACCGAGGTGGCCCTGGTGGCTCCCCAGATCGCCAGGGCGGAGGCGGTCCTGAGCGAGAGCGAACGACCGGTGCCCGGTCGACACAGCTTCGGCCTCATGTTGAACCGGTTCGATTGGGGTGGGAATCGCTCCGACATCGGCTCCAAGCTGTCGTCGATCGCGCAGCGGGCAGAGAAGGCCGGTTTTCGCGACCTCTGGCTGATGGACCATTTTCGGCAGATCCCCCAGGTGGGTCGGGGATGGGAGGACATCCCGGAGGCCTACACGACCCTTGCCTATCTGGCCGCCGTGACTCGCTCCATCCGTCTCGGAGTGCTTGTCACCGGGATAACCCACCGCCACCCGGTCCTTCTCGGCAAGATGGTGGCGACGCTGGACGTCCTGACCGCGGGGCGGGTCAACCTCGGTCTGGGAATCGCCTGGGACCGGAGCGAGCACCAGGCCTACGGGATCCCGTTCCCACCTACCTCCGACCGCTACGCCGCTTTGGAGGACACTCTCGAGATGCTGCCGCTCCTGTGGGGCAAAGGTGCTCCCTCGTTCGAGGGTCGAACATTCTCGGCCGCCGAGTTGGTGTGCTACCCGAGACCGATCCAGGAGCGGATCCCGATCGTGGTAGGTGGGTCCGGAGAGAAGAAGACTCTGAGGCTGGTTGCCCGGCACGCCAACGGCTGCAACCTGTTCGGTCGACCTGAGGTCATTGCAGGCAAGGTCGACGTGTTACGCAAACACTGCGTCGATCTCGACCGTGATCCGGCTGAGATCGAAGTCAGCCATCTGGTCGACGCGATGACGGCCCCAGACCGGGATGTCCTTCGGGACCGGGTGGACGGGCTTCGTGGCCGGTCGACGTCGGTCGAGGAATTCATGGCCAAGCACAACGCCGGCACCATCGAAGACCAGATCACCCACTTCTCCGCTTATCACGCCGCTGGGGCAGATCATTCGATCGTGGTGCTTCCCGATCTGCACCTCGATGAGAGCATCGAGACATTTGGAGAGGTGATCGAGATTCTGTCAAGCCCTTAGACTTGGCCCATGGCTGTTACTTCGACGATGCTCGCCCTCGGTACCAGGGCGCCCGCATTCACCCTTCCCGACGTAGTTTCCGGTGACCAGGTGTCGCTCGCCGACTTCGATAACAAGACCGCCATGTTGGTCATGTTCATCTGCAATCACTGCCCTTACGTGCGACATGTGAGGGCGGAGCTGGCTCGGTTTGGCCTTGACTATCGAGATCGCGACCTGGGTATCGTTGCCATCTCGGCCAACGACCCCGACCAGTACCCCGATGACGGCCCGGAGGCGATGAGGGCCGAGGCGGAAACGGTGGGCTACACCTTCCCCTACCTATTCGACGAGGACCAAAGCGTGGCATCCGCATACACCGCGATGTGCACTCCTGACTTCTTCCTATTCGACGCCAACCGGGAGCTCGTATACCGGGGCCGCCTCGACGAGTCCCGCCCCAACAGCGGCATCCCGGTCACCGGCACCGACTTGCGGGCGGCGGTTGACGCGGCACTCGGCGGTGAGCCGGTGAATGACGAGCAGTGGCCTTCGATGGGCTGTTCGATCAAGTGGAAACCCGGCAACACACCTGTCTACTTCGGCGCGGCCTGACCGGGTCGACACCCGTCCACCACGAGAGGAACCCCAGATTGGCCAAGCAATACCCAGCACCGCCCGAACTGACCATCGACCTCGGCAAGACCTACAGCGCGACACTCGATACCAACCACGGTCAGATCGAGATCGAGTTGGACGCGGCGCGCTCCCCACAAACCGTCAACAACTTCGTCTTCCTGGCCCGTGACGGCTACTACGACGGCGTGATCTTCCATCGTGTCATCGAGAACTTCATGATCCAGGGTGGTGACCCGACCGGAACCGGGACGGGCGGCCCTGGCTACAAGTTCCGAGACGAGATCGAGGGCGCCGGCAGCTACAAACGGGGCACAGTGGCAATGGCCAACGCGGGGCCGCACACCAATGGGTCTCAGTTCTTCATCTGCCACACCGACACCGGTCTCCCCCACTCGTACACCATCTTCGGCAAGGTGACCGCAGGAATCGACGCGGTGGATTCGATCGCGACCACCCCCACCGATCGCAACGATCGGCCGGAGAGCGAAGTCGTGATCAACACCGTGACCATTGCCGAGAGTTGACCCCCAACTTTTCTGGACGCATCCGGTTTATTTCCACTAGCGTTCCCGGCGCTGCTTCGGCGGCGACTCGTTGGCTTCCCGTCCTGCATTGCGACCGGATTGAGCGCAGGGTCGTACCGGACAACATGGCGAAGGGCCGCCAAGAGGCCCTTCATTAGAAAGGATGACGGGACGTCATGAACATCTACGTGGGAAACCTCCCCTTCAACACGACCGCTGCCGATCTGGAAGGCCTTTTCGGCGAGTTCGGGACCGTCGACTCGGCTGCGATCATCAACGATCGTGAGACCGGTCGCTCGCGCGGGTTTGGGTTCGTCGAAATGGACAACGACGCCGGGGCGAAGGCGATCCAGGAGCTCGACGGAGCGGACTACAACGGTCGGAACCTGAAGGTCAACGAGGCACGGCCTCGTGAGGAGCGCCCCCGCCGCGGACGCTGAGGTCAGCCGGCCCGATCCCGGTGGGTGTGCCTGCCCCCTACCGGCCGATGGGCGGGATCGTCGATGAACAATTGCTCACCTTCTACGTGGAGCAGGTTGGGGCCGTAGGCTGCGGTCAGGTTGTCGATGGTTAGGACGTGTCCGGGTGTGCCGGAGGCAATCACCCGACCGGAGAGAAGCAGGACGTGATCGGCAACGTGTGCTTCGGCCAACTCGTGCGTGGTCATGACGATGGTGCAGCCGGTTTGCGTCTCGTCGTGGATGACGTCGTCGATGGCCTGTGCCGATGTCAGGTCCAGACCGGTCAAGGGCTCGTCGAGCAAGAGGATGTCGTGCTCCTGAGCCAGACCCTGGGCGACGAAGACCCGCTGTCGCTGGCCTCCTGAGAGCTGGCTCAGGTGTCGGTCGCTCAGATCGGCGATACCCATCCGCTCCATCGAGACCTCGATCGCCTCGAGGTCATCGGGACCCAGTCGCCGGTACGCGCCCACGGTTGCGTATCGGCTCATCGCCACGACTTCTCGGACCGTCACCGGCAAGGTGTCGTTCACTTTGGTGCTCTGCAGCACGAAGGAGATCCTCTGCTGCGACCCATTCACCTCGCGAACTTCGATGGCGCCCGAGACGGGATCGATCAACCCGGCGATAGCGCCAAGCAGGGTCGACTTGCCCGATCCGTTGGGCCCGATGAGCGCGGTGATCCCCCCGTGGGGGATCTCGAACGACGAGCGCTCGATGGCGACATTGTGCCCGTAGGCGAGGACGAGGTCACGGGCGGCGATAGCTATCTGGCTCATGCGCACCTGGTGCATAGTCCGTCGACTTCCAGCGAATGCCCGCTCGCCGAGAAGGCCGAGATTTCGGACACCTCTCCTACCAACCGCTCCAGCTGACTTTCCAGGCTCCGAGGCAGCTCGATGTCCTCGACCGCCCCGCAATTGATGCAAACCAGGTGATGGTGATGACCGGCCAGCCACTCGGCAATCTCATAGCGGGTGATCCCCTTGGCACTGTGATGGGGTTGGACGACACCGGCCTCCTCCAAGACAGCCAGGGTCCGGTACACCGATGAGACTGGAACCTTGCCGGCGAGACCCTGGTGCAACTCGGCGGCCGACATCGGCCCATCGGCGTCTTGAAGCGCGGCAACGACCTGTCTGCGCCCCCCGGTATAGCGGACTCCAGACTGGGACAGCCTCTCCTCGACGTCCTTGTCCTCGATTGACATGGTCAGGGCCGTATCCTATGGTGAGTGATAATGATTCTCATTATAACTTATGGAGCAGTAACAAGGACATGAGGATGCCATCAGTTTCAGCCAAACACATCTTGCGGGCCATAGCAGTGACCCTGACGCTAGGACTGACTATCGCGGCCTGTGGCACCGACGGCCAAACAGGTGAGGACGGCGTCCTGGTCGTCGCCACGACTTCGATCATCGCCGACATCGCCTCGAACGTGGTCGGCGACGACGGTGTCGTGGAGTTCCTCATCCCTCTCGGAACCGACTCGCACGACTTCTCCGCCTCGGCCCAGCAGGCAGCCCGCCTCGCCGAAGCCGACCTCGTCGTGGCCAACGGGCTGGGTCTCGAGGCGAGCATGATGGACGTGCTCGAGTCGGCGAAGGCCGATGACACCACGATCCTCGAGCTGGCTCCCTTGGTCGACCCGATCCCCTTCGCCGGGCCCGAGCACGAGGAGGCTGACGACGATGACCACGGAGATGACCCTCACTTCTGGATGGACCCGGTCCGGGCTGGCTCCGCCGCCATCGCCCTGGCCGAATCCCTCACCGCTGCCTCCCCGGACGGGAACTGGCTGTCACGGGCGGAGGCATACGCCGGCGAGATGGAAGCCACCGATGCGGCTATCAGGGAGATGGTCGAAGACTTGCCGGAGCAATCACGCAAGATCGTGACCAATCATGAGGCATTTGGCTATTTCGCGCAGCGTTACGGATTCGAGGTGGTGGGGGTGGTGATCCCGGGTGGGTCGACTCTGGCCGAGCCGAGCTCGGCGGAACTGGCCGAGCTCGTCGATGTGATGCGACAGGAAGACGTGCGGGTGATCTTCGGCGAGACCAGTAGCCCGAGCAACCTGGCCGATGCAGTCGCGGCCGAGCTGGGTGAAGAGGTGACGGTGATCGAGCTCTTCACCGAGTCGCTGGGCCCATCGGGATCCGAGGCGGAGACCCTCTCGGAGATGCTCCTCGTCAACACGCAAAGGATCGTGGCCGCCCTCGGCTGACGACGTCTACCGTCCCCTACCTATGGACTGGTTGACCGAGCCGTTTCAACTCGCTTTCCAGCAACGGGCACTGGCAAGCGGGGTCCTGGCCGCGGTCGCCCTTGCCGTCGTGGGCACCTGGGTTGTGATCCGGGGCATGACCTTCCTCGGCGATGCCTTGGTCCACGGGGTGATCCCGGGCATCGCATTGGCGATCATCTTCGACTTCAGCGTTCTCATCGGGGCCATCCTGGCGGCCGTCGTCATGATCGGCGGGATAAACTTGGTGCACCGCCAGACGAGTTTCTCCGAGGACACCGGGATCGGCCTGCTCTTTGTGGGCATGCTCGGGCTGGGAGTGATACTCATTTCCAGCAGTGACGCTTACACCGGCAGTCTGGCTTCCATACTGTTTGGCGATGTTCTCGGTGTGACCACCGGCGACCTGGCGGTGCTCGCTGTGGTGGCCCTGCTGATACTCGTCACCTCGACCCTTCTCTATCGCCACTTCCTCGTTCTCTCCTTCAACGAGCACAAGGCGCGATTGCTCGGGCTCAAGCCCGGTCTCGCTCACGTCGCCCTCCTCTCGCTGATGACAATCTCCATCGTCGGGTCGTTCCAGACAGTGGGCACCCTTCTCGTGTTCGGGCTCCTCGTAGGCCCACCCGCCAGCGCAGCGTTGTTGGTCAAGAGGGTGCCGGCGATGATGGTCACCGCCGCCCTCATCGGAGTCGTCTCGGTCCTGCTAGGCCTGATCGTCAGCTACTACGCCAACACCTCGGGATCGGCGACGATGGCCCTGATCCCGATCGTGTTCTTCTTTGTGGTCTTGACCATCAAGTCACTGGAGTTACCGAAGCGGTTGCAGGCGTCCGGGCCTCTTTGATCACTCGCCCCATGTCTGTCCGGGCTCGAGGGCGACCACCTCGGTCGAGGTGTGCTCGCTCAGCTCGTCGGGAGTGCCGGCCAGGATCGGGAACGTGCCGTAGTGAACCGGGATCACGGTCGAGGCACCGGTCAGGTCCGCGGCCCGGCCCGCGTCACGGGGGCCCATCGTGTAATGGCCACCGATCGGCAGCACCGCGATCCCAGGGGCGAATCGCTCCCCGATGAGAGCCATGTCGCCAAACAAGTCGGTATCGCCAGAGTGATAGACGATCGTGCCGTCCTCGAACTCGATTACCCAGCCCCAGCACCCGAGGTCGCGCGTGACCTGATCGGGCCCTGAGCCCAGCGTGGCTCCACCGGTGTGGTCGGCATGGACCATCGTGACCCGGGCGCCCGCCACCTCGACCGTGCCTCCCTTGTTCATGCCGATCGACTCGACCCCGTTCGCCCCGAGCCAGACACTCATCTCATGGGATCCGATCGTGGTGGCGCCGTCGACACCAGCCAACTCGATGAGATCCACGCAATCCTCACCGACATGATCGAAATGACAATGCGTGGGAGCGACCACATCGACCTTCTCAGGTGTGCGGTATGCCTCGGCATAGTTCGGTGCGCCGCTCCATCGATCGACCCAGATCCAGGTGTCGCCAGGTGATCGATACAGGACACCGCCGTGCCCCAACCGGGTGATGCGCAGGTCTGCCATCTGGTAGTTGCCTCCTTGCCAGTCGGGCGATCCTATCGGGGCACCCCGGGAGCGGATCACATGAGCGCGAGGACTTCACCCATCTCCTGGACGGCGCTGGCGTCGATCGGGTCGAGGACGATCTGAATGTGGTCCATTCCCGCCCCCACAAACCCGGACAAGGCCTCGGCGATCTCGGCCCGCGAGCCACTTATCGGCGCGACCTCGGGTCGCTCGCTGCTGCCCGCGACCCGCCCCGCCCCGCCACCGACCTGGACGTAGACGGCGGCGGAGCGCCCGATGGTCGAAGGATCCCGCCCCACGTCCCGGCATGCGGCCTCCAACTCTTCAACGAGCGGCCCCAGCCCATCCGGGTGGTTGTCGAACCCGGTGTACCAGGTGTTCCACAGTTCGACATCGGGGGCGGCGATGCGCAGCATCCGGGGGCCGTTGGAACCGATCATCAACGGGATGTCCGGGCGGGCACGGGGTAGGAGCTCCAGCTCTCTGTGAGCGTAGAACCGACCGGCGTGATCGATGGACCCTTCCCGGATCAGGGTCCGGATGATGTGAAACGCCTCCTCGAATCTCGACACACGGTTGTCGTAGGGAAACCCATAAGCCTCGTATTCAGCCTGGTTCCAACCGGCGCCGAGACCCAGGATCAGCCTCCCGCCACTGATCTCATCCACCGTCGCCGCCTTCTTGGCGATCATCGCCGGATTGTGGAAGGAGGTGGCCGCCACCAGCGGGCCGATGCTGACGCGTTCTGTTGCCTCACCTAAGGCCGCCAGCAAAGACCACGCCTCCCAAGGCCCACGGTCGCCTTGAACCGGATCGCGAAAGAGAAGATGGTCACCAAGCCAAAGCGAGTCGAAGCCCACACTCTCGACGGTGCGGGCGATATCCCGGATCTCTGGCCATCGCACCACCCTCTCCACCTCCGGAAGTTGGACTCCTATCTTCATCCGCTCTGGCATCGGCGAGATCCTACGGCAAGTGGCCTGCAGCCCGGCCCAGCGCGGTGATCGCGGCGGTGGTGCCACCATGGCGGTCCACGATCATGAGCTCGTCCCGTCTCAACGCACAGCAACGCCAGATCCACCTGAGCCGGATGCGAACACAATCCTTTGACATCGCCGTCATCGGGGGCGGGGTGACCGGATGCGGCGTTGCCCTGGACGCCGCCTCCCGTGGCCTGTCGGTAGCGCTGGTGGAACAACGCGACTACGCCTCGGGTACCTCGAGCCGTTCGAGCAAGTTGTTTCATGGGGGGCTCCGCTATCTGGAGCAGCGCAACTTCTCTTTGGTGCGTGAGGCGCTTCACGAGCGAAACCTCATGCTCAACCGGATCTGCCCCCACCTGGCCGCGCCCGTCTCGTTTCTGTACCCGCTGCGACACCGGTTTTGGGAACGGACCTACGTAGGGGCCGGGGTGCTGATTTACGACATGCTTGCCTCCTTTGCGGATAGTCCTCTCCCCCGCCACTCTCATCTGAGCAAGGGCGCCGCCCTCGAGATGGCCCCGGCCCTGGCGCCAGAGGGATTGATCGGGGCCATCCGTTATTGGGACGCGGTCGTCGACGACGCCCGCCACACCATGATGCTGGCCAGGACCGCCGCTGCATATGGCGCAACCATGGCCACCGGAGTCAGGGCCACCGGAATCACGTTGGACGACGGTCGGGTCTCCGGAATCGAGGCCAGCGACCTGGAGAGCGGAACGTCGTTCCGCATCGAGGCACGCAAGGTGATCAATGCGACCGGGGTGTGGAGCGACGACATCCAGGCGATGGCCGGCGACCGGGGGATCGACGTCAAGGCGTCGAAGGGGATCCACATCGTCGTGCCCCGGGATCGGATCCAGGCCGGGACCGGTCTCATCCTTCGCACGGAGCAAAGCGTGCTCTTCGTCATCCCCTGGGGACGACATTGGATCCTGGGAACTACTGACACGCCATGGGAGCTGAGGAGAGCTCATCCTGCCGCAAGTCGCACCGACATCAAATACCTGCTGATGTGGGTCAACACGATCCTGGCAGACCCGCTGACCGGCGCGGATGTCGTTGGCGTTTATGCCGGGCTTCGACCCCTTCTGACCGGAGAGTCGGACGACACCAGCAAACTGAGTCGGGAGCATGCCGTGCTCGAATCGGCCACCGGGTTGATCAGCGTGGCCGGAGGAAAATACACCACCTATCGGATCATGGCCCGCGACGCAGTGGACGCCGCGGTGGCGGATTTCGCCGAAACCGTCCCCGCCTCGCGCACCGAGGAGATCCCACTGGTGGGGGCGAACGGTTTCGCCGGGATCCTGGAAGATCCGTCACAGTTGGCGTTGCCCGAGCCGGAACGGCTGGTGCGGCGGTACGGGTCGGAGGTGGGCCGACTGGCCGACCGGGTGCGCTCCGACCCGACTCTGGGCCGGAGGGTGGTCGAAGACTCCCCATATCTGCGCGCCGAGATCGATATGGCCGTCCGCGACGAAGGGGCGATGCACCTCGACGACATCCTGACCCGACGCACCCGGATCTCGATCGAGACGGAGGACCGTGGCATCGAGGCTGCCATCGAAACAGCCAAGCTCGTGGCGCCGACCCTGGGATGGGACGACGATTCCGTCGAACGCGAGATCACCCACTACCGGGCCAGGGTCGAGGCCGAGCGGGACTCCCAAGTCCAGCCCGACGACCGCACCGCCGATGCGGCCCGGATGGGCGCACCGGACGTCAGGACCGGTCACAGCGAGTAGTTGTCGGGCCCACGCCCGGCTTCGCCGGACTCCCAACGCTCACTTCGTTCGCTGGGAGGAGAAACGGCTCACGACGTCTTACCATTCACCTATGGCTTACAACGCAGACCTGGCTGACGACATCAGGGCACGAATCGGTAATCGGACCGACCTGACCGAGAAGGAGATGTTCGGGGGAATCGCCTTCATGGTCGGCGGGAACATGGCTGTCGGGGTCAGCGGTGACGACCTGATGGTGCGCGTCGGCAAGGAAACATACGACGAGGCGCTGACCAGAGCGGGCGTCCGTGAGTTCGACATGTCCGGCAAACCCATGCGCGGCTGGGTCCTCGTCTCGGACACGGGATATTCGACAGAAGCCGATCTCACATCCTGGATCAACCGGGGCGTGTCCTACGCCGAAAGCTTGCCGCCCAAGTAACACGCCTGGCGGCGGTACTACGAAGCCGGGGCCAACTCGGCATCGGTGGGGATGGCGGCGCGGTCGAAGTTGCTCACCGCGTTCCACAGGATCCACCCCACAGCGTGATCCTCCGCCGCCTGGATGGAACGCCTGATCTCCTCGTTGGTCCACCAGAAGGCCTGAAGCCAGGGTCGCAGGACGACGCCCGGCTCGATGCGTCTCTGGGCATCTTCGATGGCGTCGGAGGTGACGTCGTAGGGGTGGTCGTTGGGATCGTCGAACCCGAGCCATCCTGGTGAGTAGTGGCTGGGATACACCATCGGGCTGAAGGCGTCCAGATGACGCGACATCCGCTCGGGACGCTGCCCTATGCCCTGGTCGTTACTCGCCGAGACGATGATCCCGAAGACGTCGGCGCTGACCGCACAACCTTTCGCCCGGACCCTTTCGCTGGCCGCGTGGACGAACCCTTCGATGACCGCCACCCGATCGGCCTCGTCCATCTCCAGTTGCCCGCTCGCCTGCGCCGCCTCCTCGGAGGGAAAGCGGATGTAGTCGAACTGCACCTCGTCGAACCCCATCTCACACGCCTCTTCGGCCAGGGCGATCGGGTACTCCCAGGCCTCGGTCATGATCGGGTTGATCCATCCCCCTTCGAAAGCCACCTCGGGACGAGCCTCGGCCCAGAACTCGTCTTCGAAGGTGACGATGCGCGTGATGGTGTAGAGACCTGCTTCCTCGGCCTGTGCCGTCCGCTGCCGCGGGTCGTAGGCATCGACCGCTGCCCCCGACTCATTGGCCAGCGCGACCTCGGTGTCGTAGAAGACACGGCCGCCCTCCTGTTTGGTGTCGAAGACGAGGGCGTTGACCGCAGTGGCATCAGCCAGGGCGAGGATCTCGGCGAAGTGCTCCTCGTCTCCAGCAGCCGCGCCGCTCACGCGAAGGGCTCGGATTCGGAGCGGCTCGATCGCCAGACGAACCAAATCCGATGAGCCTTCCCAGTCGATCTCGGTACCCGCCCAACCGGGCTTCCCAACCGCCAACCGACCAGCGGCCGGAACCTGCAGGTCGAACCATCCATCGGGCGCGGTGGTGGTGAACGAATCGCCGACGCTGACGGTGGCGCGCGGAACAGGCGCTCCGTCACCGTCGATCACCGTTCCCAAGAGAAGGAGGGGGTTCCCGATAGCCGCGCCAGACCCTCCCGCCTGGACCACGTCTCCCTCCGATTCGGCCTCCACCGTGCACGCCCCAAACAAGAAGACGACGGTGACGGCGAGAGCGCTCCGGTTCACCGGACCATCGCGGGCTCAGGTTCCAAGACGGAGCACCATCGCTGTCATCGTGATCAACAGGAGCAAGGTGTCCACGGTCCCAAAAGCCGCCAGTCGGCCGGCGGCGGCCTTGATCGCCCCCTGGTCGCCCAACTCGACCGCCTCGGCCGCCCGCTTTGAGCCTGGCTCGAAGACGAACTTACCGAGCAGTGCTCCTACCACCACCATGGTGAACCCGATCCCCACGAAGGCATCGGCGAAGCTGAAGTCGTCGCCGATGAGGACCATCCCCACACCGGTGATGAGCACCACGATGCCAACCGGCATGTACAACCGTGTCGAGAGCTGTGCGGTCACCCGATACCAGCTTGCGACCGCCTGAGGGCTCTGTCTTGCCGCCAACGATGGCACCATCGCCTGCATCACATTGGCGCCGAGCCAGCTCCCGGCCGCCGCGATGTGCACCACCAGCAGGATGTCTCTCAGCTCCAATGGGCCTCCGTATCGATTGCTGCCAGAACATACCTTGCCGGTAGCCAGTCCTGGCGTCTTACCATCGCCACCCTCGTGGCCAGCAAACAGGATGGGATCGGATGTCGCGACGCGGCGCTGTCGACCGGGTTCCTGCTCGGATACGGCATCGTCTTCTTTGCGATCGGGCTGACGATGATCAATCGTGAAGTCTGCACCGGGCTTTGCGAGACACTTGGCCTCAGCCTCCTCTACGCAGGCGGGCCCATCTCGGCAGTGATCGGCGTGTTCAGCGACCATGTCATAGTGGCGTGGCCCCTGGACGTCATTCTGTGGGTGGTTCTCGGATTCTGGGTCGCCAGGTTCTCCGGCAACCGAGACATGCGACCGCTCGGCCCCGCCCTGGCCATCGTGGTCATCTTTGCCCTAATAGGACTAGTCCTTTCGCAGCTGGTTGAATTGACCGTGTGAATCGAGGCGATCACGTCTACCGTGAGCTTCGAATGCATGGTGTCCTTCGTCCCCGCAACCTGACTCTGTCCTTGGCCGCGCTCCTCCTCGCCGCGGGCGGGTTGGCGACCACCGCGGTCTTCCAGGCTCCCGGCCCAGGCTCAGACCTGTCGCCGGTGGGCAGCGCCCATCAGGTGATCGAGATCCTTCAAGGCAACCAGAACATCCTCTGGACCTCACTGTCGGGAACGGTCGTTGCCTACCGGATGGAAGGGTGGCCGGTGTCGATCGGTGACAATGAGCTGGCGGGCGCTCTCGTAATGGAACGCCCCCAGGACGGCTCGGCCGGCGTGATCAGCTTCGGAGAGAAGCCGATGACGGTCAGCTTCGATACCGACCGCTAAACCGCCAGGTACTGATCGAGCTCACCCTCGTCGAAGGGACCTACCGCCCCGATCATCCTCTGACTGGTGTACAGGTCCCGGGCTATCGACTGCACATCCTCGAGAGTCACAGCCTCCAGCTTGGCCAGACGCTCGTCCACCGATAGATGGGGCATCCCCGCCAGCTCGTCACGACCGAGGCGGATCATCCGGCTGTTCGGATCTTCCAGGGCGAGGGCAAGACCACCGCGCATCGATCCTTTGGCGCGCTCCAGCTCTTCGGCGGTGATGCCTTCGTCGACCACCTTGGCCAGCTCATCTCGAATGACCGTCATCACCGTTTCCACCTGACTCGGCGTGGTACCGATGTAGACACCCCATGCACCGGCATCGGCATAGGCCAACTTGAACCCGTAGACCGCGTAGGCGAGCCCGCGCTCTTCGCGTATCTCGCGGAACAATCGCGACGACATCCCCGAGCCGATCACATGATTGAGGACCTCGAACGACCAACGACGCTCGTCGCTCCGCTTCAGGCCTTGGCCCCCGATGATGATGTGGGCCTGCTCGGTCTCCCGGCGTGTCACTTTCGCCACCGGCCAGGGAGCGGTAGGGCCGTGCTGGTGGTCGACCGCACCTCCAACCCAATCTCCGAAACGCTCGGCGACCATGTCGACCACGCTGTCGTGCTCGATGGAGCCCGCCGCCGCCACCACCATCGAGCCCGCGCCGTAGCGCCGGTTCCAATAGCCGTGGATGTCGTCCCGGGTCATCGCCCGGATCGAGTCTCTGGTCCCGAGCACGGGAGCTTCCAGCGGGTGGTCGATGAAGACGGCGGTGCTGAAGTTTTCGAACGCCACATCGTCGGGATCGTCCTCATTCATGTTGATCTCTTCGATGACCACCTGACGCTCGGCGTCGATCTCGTTCTGTCGAAACGCCGGGCGCTGGATCATCTCGGAGAGGACATCGAAACCGGTGGCCAGGTCTTGATCGAGGAGACGGGCCCAGTAGCAGGTGCTCTCCTTGGAGGTGAAGGCGTTGGACTCGGCCCCGATGGCGTCGAAGATCTCCGAAACCTGCCGTGCGGACAGTTTCTCCGACCCTTTGAACAGCAGATGCTCGAGAAAGTGCGATGCGCCTTCCTCACTGGTCCCCTCGTCGCGAGTGCCGGTGTCGACCCAGCATCCGAGGGCTACCGAACGAAGTGAAGGCATGGGCTCGGTGATCACGCGAAGCCCATTGGGGAGGGTTGTCAGGTCATAGTGCACGTCGAGAGTGTATGGGCCTACGGCCCATACACCGTCGTGCGTTTGGCTCAGGCGTGCTGTTTGACACTTATGAGACAATGGCCCGCTATGCGTGGACGCGACCAGACATTCCTCGCCGACCTGATCGGAGCCGAAGATCAGGCAATCGAGGCTGTCGTCAGCCGCTATCAGCGGGTGGCCCCGGCCGTCACCCGGTTTGCGAGAAGTCTGTCGAAGAACCCGAACCTCCGGGTCCGGCTCGGGTCGGAAGCCGCCGCCTCAGTCGACGAAGTGGTTTGCGACCCTCGCATATTCCAGGCGGCCTACCACCGCAACGCTCCCGTCACTCCCGACGAGGTCGCGTTGGCCTCCGCGCTGCATGAGGTGATGCATCTGGTGACCACCAACCTCGATGAGACCCGGGAGCTGCCCGAGGGCTGGCCGGTTGAGGGCGAGCCGGCGCCCGAGGCAAATGCCGAGCCGGCGCCCGAGGCAAATGCCGAGCCGGCGCCCGAGGCCAAGGTCGACCTGCTGACGGCTTTGGAGAGGACCAACCGACCCGTGGCCGAGATCTTGTTCTTCTCGCTCGAGGACGCCAGACAGGAGGTTCAGGGCCTCTCGGTGTA
>Ga0299914_10000333_pt1 | contig 28092 bp, 16 predicted proteins | sample RVTome_10_FD_201361 | JGI IMG/M metagenome (GOLD analysis project Ga0299914, IMG submission 201361) | Soil microbial communities from uranium-contaminated site in the Upper Colorado River Basin, Wyoming, United States - RVT153D57 (version 2) ... | reverse complement strand
TCGACGATCTGCCCCAGTTCCCCGTCTCCAACATGCAGCTCTCCCTCAAGGGAGGCGTCAGGGCCGGCCTGGTCAACCCCGCCACCTGCGGCGATAAGAAGATCAGGGCGGAATTCTTCTCCTGGCATGACCCCGCCACCCCGATCGTCGAGGAGTCGAGCTACGCGATCACCAACAAGCCCAGCGGCGCCCCCTGCGTCAACAGCCTCGCCGAGCGCCCCTTCGCCCCCCAGCTCTCCGCCGGCACGGTCAACCCCAACGCCGGCTCCTACTCCCCCTTCGTCTTCCGCCTCACCCGCAGCGACGACGACCAGGAGTTCTCCCAGCTCTCCACCACCCTGCCGCCGGGCCTGCTCGCCAACATCTCCAAGCTCACCGAGTGCCCGCAGGCCGGCATCGCCCAGGCCGAAGCACCGGGGCGCAAGGGCATGGCGGAGCGCCTCTTCCCCTCCTGCCCGGCCTCTAGCCAGCTGGGCACGACAGACGTCGGCTCCGGCGTAGGCCAGGTGATCACCTACATCCCCGGCAAGGCCTACCTGGCCGGCCCCTACCGCGGCGAGCCCCTGAGCATGGTCGTGATCACCCCGATCGTGGCCGGGCCCTATGACCTCGGCGTGATCGCGGTGAGAAGCGCCATCCACGTCGACGGGGCAAGGGGCCAGGCGACGATCTCCACCGACCCCTTCCCGCAGATCTACGAGGGCATCCCGGTGCGCCTGCGCGACATCCGCGTCAAGGCCGACACGCCGGAGACGACCATCAACCCGACCAGCTGCGACCCGATGGCGGTGAGCGCCCGGGTGACCGGCACCGGGGGCATCCTCGAGTCCACTCACGACGACACCGCCGTGGAGCTGGCCGAGCGCTTCCAGGTCGCCAACTGCGCCTCGCTGCCCTTCCGCCCGAAGCTCACCTTCATGCTCAAGGGCGGCACCAAGCGCGGCGACTTCCCCGCCTTCCGGGCGACCCTGCGGGGAAGGCCAGGCGACGCCAACATCGCCCGCTCGACCGTCATCCTGCCCCGCTCGCTGTTCATCGAACAGGCCCACATCAGAACGGTCTGCACCCGCGTGCAGTTCGCCGCCAACCAGTGCCCCAAAGGCTCGGTCTACGGCTTTGCCAGGGCCCGCTCGCCGCTCTTCGACGAAGTCCTACAGGGACCGGTCTACCTCAGGGCCAACGGCGGCGAGAGGGTGCTGCCCGATCTGGTCGTCAAGTTGAACGGCAAGATCGAGGTCGTCCTCGCCGGCTTCGTGGACTCGCTCAAGGACGGCCGGGTGCGCAACATCTTCGACGTCGTCCCCGACGCCCCGGTCGACTTCTTCGCCCTGCGCATGAAGGGCGGGCGGCGCTCGCTGCTGGTCAACAGCCGCAACCTCTGCGGCGCCCCCTCGCGCTCGGTGGTGCGCTTCGTCGGCCAAAACGGCAAGCGGGCCAGCTACCGGCGCAAGGTCGGCACCAGCTGCAAGGCCAAGAAGAAGCGCAAGGCCAAGCGCTCCGCGCACCGGAGCGCGAGGCGATGAGGGCCTTGCGAGACGTCAAAGACAGCCAAGACCAAGACACGAAGGCAAAGACAGGGAGGAGCAGGACCATGGGGTCAAAGCGGGGGAGAGGATTGAGAGGGGCGCTGGTTGGGGTTTGCGCTCTGATTGCATCGCTGGCGGTCGTGCCGGGGGCGGCGGCAACCAGCTATGTGCAAGCTGGGGCGGTAGGCATTGGCGTCGGCAAACCCGGCGGTGTCGCCATTGATCAGTCAAACGGTCGTCTCTACATCGCCGAGTTCACGCCCATCTCTCCAGGTGTAGGCTTCATCGCTCGATTTGGTCCCAACGAGGCCGGAGAACTCACGCCTCTCGAGCCGGCAACTATGGGCGCCGGGTTCTTTGCAGGGGTCGCGGTGAATCACCAGAACCATAATGTCTATGGTAATACGGTGATCGCGGGCCAGGCTATCCATGGCTTTGACGGCAACGGCTCGGCATTGGGCGCGCCGTTTCCTATCGTCCTCGGCCCCGGGACCACTGGCCAGCCAGCGATAAGTGGACCGGGAGGGATCCTGCTTCCCTGGAGCGGCCCCCAGCGTGTTGTAGCCGAATACGATCCGGCGACTGGCTCTGCTTTGCAGACGCTAACCTGTGCCTCGTGTACCGCACCGAGTGCGTTTGGCGCACCAACCAGTGTAGCTACGGACTCGACTGGAAATATCTATGTGGCGGATTCCGGTGGGCAGGTAAACGATCTGCAAACAGTCGACCTGACCGGGGTGAGCGCCGGCAGCTTCAACCTCACCCTCGATGGCGAGACCACCGGTGCCGAAGGCACCGGTGGTCTGGGCAGCGGCTCGGCAACCGGTACAGGCGATCTCTCCTCGGGATCGCCCACAGTTGCCAATCTGGTTACTACGACCGGTGCTTTTGAGGTCGGCCAAGGAATCACCGGCACCGGTATTCCCTCTAACACCTACATCACTGCGGTCGGTGCGGGCACGCTGACGCTCTCCAGCCCGGCCTCGAGCGATCAGACCGTCACCGGGCTGACCACCAACACGAAAATGGTCTTCGACGTCAACACCTCCAGCGGTGCCTTCATCAGCGGCGCGGCGATCTCCGGCGCCGGCATTCCCGCCGGGACGACGATCTCGGCGGTCAGCAGCGACACGCTAACCCTCTCGGCGAATGCGACCACGGGCGGCACCGGCGTCGTGCTCACCTCGGCGATTGCTTACGCGAGCAACGCAGTAAACAACATCGCAAATGCTCTCGGAGCGCTCGCGAGCGTCGGTGGCCCGTCCAACCTAAAAGTCACACGCTCAGGCTCGCTATACACAGTGGAATTCAAAGGCTCGCTGGCTGCCACCGACGTCCCGCAAATGACCTCCGACGGGTCGGGCCTGACGCCTCCCGACAATCCGCCCATCGCCACGATCGCAGTCGGTGGAGACTATCCAAGCCGACTGATCAAGTTCGGACCTGAAGGTGATGCGGATCCAACCGCACCGGTTGAGTTCGGCTCGGGCAACGCCGCTGGCGTCACGGTTAACCTGGCCAATGATCATGTGTTCGTCAGCGCCGACGACGGTGAAGGCTGGCGCGTGACTGAGTATGACCCGAGCGGGTTGGAGATCTCAGACTTCGGCCTAGGGGCGCTGCAGGTCGGTCTGCCAGGCGTAGCTCCGCAGATAGCTGTGAACGAAAGTACGGGTACGGTCTACATATCGGATGTGACGCAGGACCAGAGTAACGGTTATGTGATTATTTTCACCCCTGTACCGAGTCCCTCCGCCACAACCGACCCCGCCACGGCCATCGCCTCCAACGAAGCCACCCTCAACGGCACCGTCAACCCCAACGGGGTGGCCACCTTGGAATGCAGCTTCCAGTACGTGGTCGAGGCGGCCTTCGAAGCCGAAGGCTTCACGGGAGCCGAAGAAGCTCCGTGTGTCCCAGAACCGGGTGAAGCGGCAGAAGACGTTGAAGTCTCCGCCGAAGTCGAAGGGCTGAGCCCGCAGACCACCTACGTCTACCGCGTGGTCGAGGAAACCGAAGGCGGCACCGCCGAGGGCGAAGCGGAGGAATTCACCACCCTGCCGCCCAAGCCGAAAGCGACGACCGAAGCGGCAAGCGGCGTCTCCGAAACCGCGGCGACCCTGAACGCCTCAGTCGACGCGGAAGGCGACGATGCCGATTGCTCCTTCGAATACGGCACCAGCGCCGCCTACGGCACCACGCTGCCCTGCTCCACCGACCCGGTGACGGGCTCTAGCCCGACGGCGGTATCGGCGGCGATCGCGGGCCTTGCGCCCGGCACCACCTACCACTACCGGGTGGTGGCAGAAAACGAAGGCGGCACGACCAACGGCGATGACACGACCCTGACCACGGCCTCCCCGCCGCCTCCTCCGCCCCCGCCCCCGCCGCCCACCCCGGCCCCCGCCCCGACTCCCCCCACCACAGGAGGAGGAGGCAACGCCAAGGCCAAGGCCCAGTGCCTGAAGAGGGCCAAGGCCGCCCACAAGAAGGCGCTGAAGAAGGCCAAGCGCAAGAAGGGCAAGGCCCGCGCCAAGGCGATGAAGGCGGCCAACAAGCGCAAGGCCAAGCAGATCGCCAAGTGCAAGGGCAAGCGCCAGGCCAAGCAGGGCAAGCGCCACAACAAGCGCGGCAAGCGCGGGCGCTGAGCCAGCCCAGATGAAGGGAAGGACCCGGCTGGGAGGGCCGCTCGCCATGGGGCTGGCGGCGGCCCTCGCCCTGCTCGCCGCCTCGGCCCCCGCCGACCAGGTGCGCCAGCAGGGCAACCTGCGGGTCGCCTTCGCTGCCAAGCTCTTCCCCACCAAGCTGCCCCGGGTGGGAACGGCCCCGGTCGCCGTCTCGGTGGCGGGCAGGATCGAGACCACCGACCAAAGCGCCCCGCCGCAGCTGCGCCGCATCGAGCTGGCGATCAACCGCCACGGGCGCCTTCACACCAGGGGCCTGCCGGTCTGCCGCTACGAGCAGATCCAGCCCGCCACCACCGCCGAAGCGCGCCAGGCCTGCCCCGGGGCGGTGATCGGCCGCGGGCGCTTTGAGGCAGACGTCGCCCTGCCCGACCAGTCCCCCTTCCCCTCCGACGGGCGGGTGGTGGCCTTCAACGGGCGCCGCGATGGCAGGCCCCTCCTCCTCGCCCACATCTACGGCACCGACCCGCTGCCCACCTCCTTCACCCTGCCCTTCGAGCTGCGCCAGCGCCGAGGGGGCACCTACGGCACCGTGCTGGTGGCAAGGCTGCCCCGCCTCGCCGCCCGGTGGGGCTACGTGAGCGGCGTCTCGCTCACCCTGCAGCGCCGCTACCGCCACCGCGGCAAGGCGCGCAGCTACCTCGCCGCCGGCTGCCCCGCCCCCCGCGGCTTTCGCCGCACCGTCTTCCCCTTCGCCCGCGCCTCCTTCGCCTTCGAGGGAGGCAGGCGGATCGCCACCACGATGACCCGCAGCTGCGCGGTGCGGGGCTGAGCGGCACGATGGCGCGCCTGCTCTTCGGCCTGCTCCTCCTCGCCCTCCCCCTCGCCGCCTGCGGGGAGGGGGAGGAGGCCACGACCCAGAGGGGGGCGGCCACCGCGGCGAGGAGCGCCACCGAGGCCTCCCCCCGCCCCGAGCGCCAGACCGGCGAGCAAAGCGTGGAAGCCTTCGGGACCGAGGCCGCAGGGCAAGAGCGAGCGGCGATCCTCGCCGCCGAGCGCTCCTACCTGCGGGCGCTCGGCAAGGGGGACCACGCCGCCGCCTGCGCCCGGCTCCCCGACCAGGTCCGCGCCTCCCTGCGCCAGCTCGTCACCGGCCGCCTCAAAGCCAAGGGCTGCGCGGCGATCCTGCCCGCGGTCCTCGCCCCCGCGGCCCTCGCCCTGGCTCGCGCCCAGGCGGGGGGAGAGGTGCGCAAGGTGCGGGTCGAGGATGAGCAGGCCTTCGTGATCTTCCGCGCCCCGGGGGCAAAGCTCTGGGTGCTGGCGATGGCTCGCCAGGGCGGGGAGTGGCGGCCGACGACGCTCGTGCCCTCGGTGCTGGTGCCGGACTTGGGGGCCCAGTGATGGGCCAGCGCCGATTGAAGATTCCTCGACATTGCACCAGTGCCCAGACAGTGAAGTCACCAACCATGAAAGGGAAGCCGTGAGAGCCACCGCCAGTCAGGTCATTAAGAGCTGCATCGCGCTTTCGCTTCTGCTGGCCGCCCTCTCCCCGTCCACGGCGAGCGCCGACTTCGGCGAGGAAGTCGAAGGGGTGCCGATCCGCGACGACTTCGGCCGCTCCGAAGTCCCGCTCGCAACCGGCGAGTTCACCAAGGCCAAATGGGCGACGGTGATCGGCGGGGTGTGGAACGGCGAAAAGCACGGCTACGGCACCGACGCCGGGGGCAACCTCTCCTCCGCCTACTGGAACCAGCAGAGCTTCGACGACTTCGCCGGCTCGGTGGCGGTGGCGGCAACCGTCGGCACGGGCTCGGCGTCCTCGGGCGAATACGTCGGGCTCTGGCTCGACATGCCCAACCCCGGCAGCTCCCGCTCCGGCTATGAAGCCCGCTTCTCGGGCATCGACGGGTCGAGCGCCAACTACAAAGTCGAGCTCTCCAAGTGGGTCTCGGGCACCAGGACCGTGCTGGCCAGCCAGGCCGAAGGGTTCTCCCTCCCCACCGACACGACGATCGTGCTGACGCAGGCCGTGAGCGGGGAGATCGAGCTCTGGACCGGCTCGGGGTCAAGCTACGCGAAAGCCCTCTCGGCCAGCGACGCCACCTACGCCGGCGGCTATGCCGGTATCGAGGTCCTCGGTGGCGCGGGCACCTACTACGACTTCCGGGCCGGCAACCTCGATTCGCCCACGCAGGGCGACAGGCTGGCGGGGGTGTGGTGCGAATCGCGGGACGCCTGCACCGCCGTGGGCAGCGAGGAGGACGGGGAGGGAAGGCAGGCCCAGATCAGGACCTGGGACGGGGAGGAGTGGGAGGCGGCCAGCCTGCCCTCGCCGCCCGCCGAAGCGACCGAGACGATGCTGGACGACCTCACCTGTGCCTCCCCCTCCAGCTGCGTGGCCGTGGGCAGCCACCTCGACGAGGAAGAAGTGGAGAGGACCCTGGCGATGAGCTGGGACGGCAGCTCGTGGTCCAACGCCACCACGCCGAATCCGCCCGAAGCGCCGCTCAGCCGCCTGCTCGACGTCTCCTGCACCTCCTCCTCCTCGTGCATGGCCGTCGGCGCCCACCTCGACGGCGGCGGCACGAAGAAGACGCTCGTCCTCGCCTGGAACGGCAGCGCCTGGTCGATCGCCCCCAGCCCCAACCCCGAAGGGGCCCAGGGCAGCGAGCTGCGGGGGATCGATTGCACCTCGGCGTCGTGGTGTCGGGCCACCGGCAGCTACGTGGACTCAGGGGGCGCCACCAAGACTCTGGTCCTCGCCTGGAACGGCTCGGCCTGGTCGGTGACCGCCAGCCCCAACCCCGAAGGCGCGAAAGCGTCCGAGCTCAACGACCTCGACTGCACGTCTGCGTCCTGGTGTCGGGCGGTGGGCAGCTACGTGGACTCAGGGGGCGCCACCAAGACCCTGATCCTCGCCTGGAACGGCTCCGCCTGGTCGGTGATCGCCAGCCCCAACGCCAGCGGCTCGCTGACCAACGTGCTGAACGGCATCTCCTGCACGAGCTCCACCGCTTGCATCGCCCTCGGCAGCAGCGAGCTGGGGACCTGGGACCGGCCCTTCGCGGCCCAGTGGAACGGCAGCACGTGGAAGCAGCAGGGCTTTGAGATCGAATCCGGCCCGAGGCTCTCAGTTGGCCTGCGCGCGGTCTCCTGCACCGCCACCACCGCCTGCCACGCGACCGGCGACATCGCCCACAACGCCGAATCGCGCAACCTCGCCTACAGATATGACGGCGGCGGCTGGACGCTGACCGAGTCGAGCGGCTTGCAGCGGATCTGGGAGCCCGGCGATGAGCTGCCCAGGTGGGGCCTCGGCGACGACTCCGGCGTGTCCTGCATCAAGGACGGCTACGGGCCCTTCTGCGTGCAGGCGGGCAGCCTGACCGCCGGCGAGCACGTCGACCTGCCGCTGGTCGACGTCGCCGACGAAGGCACCACCTGGACGCCGGTGCCTGTCCCGATGCCGGCCGGCGCCAGCTCCGCGCGGCTGCCCGGCGTCAGCTGCGTGAACCGGGAATCCTGCCAGGCGGTAGGGAGCTACGTCGACCCCGCCGGCACCCGCAAGACCTACGTCCTCAGCTGGGACGGCTCGAGCTGGTCGATCGCCACCAGCCCCAACCCGGCCGGCGCCCAGGCCAGCGAGCTGAGCAGCATCGACTGCTCTTCTGAGTCGTGGTGCGCCGCCGCCGGCAGCTACGTCGACTCCGGCGGCGTCACCAAGACTTTGATCCTGCGCTGGAACGGCTCGAGCTGGTCGGTGGCCGCCAGCCCCAACCCGGAAGGAGCAAAAGCCGCCGAGCTGAACAGCGTCGACTGCTACAGCTCCTCCTGGTGTCGGGCCGCCGGCAGCTACGTCGACTCCGAAGGGACCACCAAGACCCTGATCCTCGCCTGGAACGGCTCGAGCTGGTCGGTGGCCGCCAGCCCCAACCCCGAAGGCGCCGAATCGAGCGAGCTGACCGGGATCGAGTGCACGGCAGCCTGCGAGGCGGTCGGCCGCTACGTCGACTCCGAAGGGGCCACCAGGACGCTGGCGCTGCACTGGACCGGTTCTTCGTGGACTGTGGTTTCGACTCCAAATCCGGGTGGGGCGAGCGCGAGCGAGCTGACCGGGATCGCCTGCACGGAGGAAACGCACTGCTTGGCGACGGGCAGCTATCAAAGCGAAGAAGCTACGGGCTCTATCTCGCTGGCCTGGGACGGAAGCGAATGGACCGAAACCGAAGTGGCCGAAGAATCTGCGGCACACCTCTCGTCGGTTTCGTGCATGCCGGCGGAATGGTGGTTCGAACTCGACTACTGCCTCCTGGCTGGCTCCGTCGCCGAAGCACCCAACGAGCACAAAACCCTTGCCTCGTATTTCTACGAATACTCTTCCAAATACGAAATCAGCGAATGGCATGAATTGGAAGGCTTCGAAATCGAGACCGAAGCCGATGGGCTGGCCTGCACCGACGACGAGACCTGCCTGGCGGTGGGCCAGGTGAGGGCCGAATGGGCGGAATACGGCGTCGGCTGGGTCATGGAGGAAGGCGAATGGTCTGCCGTCGCCGTGCCCAGCGGCGCGGACTCCATGCTCAAGGACGTCAGCTGCACGGCGGATGATGAGTGCACGGCGGTGGGTGAGCGAGAAGGGGAGGCGCTCGCCGTCCGCTGGGACGGATCGAGCTGGGCCGCGCAGGCGACCCCGACGCCGCCGGGCGGGATCTCGTGGAAGCTCTACTCAGTGGCCTGCGATTCCGATACGCACTGCGCCGCGGTGGGACGGCAGAACTCGAAAAACCCGATCGCACTCGAGTGGGACGGAGGCAGCTGGGCTTCGCAGACGGTCCCGGTCCCGGAATCGACGAGCTGGAGCGAACTCTACGATGTCGACTGCACCTCCTCGGACTCCTGCGTCGCCGCCGGCGTCTACAACCTGAGCGGCACCAACCGACCGCTGGTCGAGCGCTGGGACGGCAGCTCGTGGTCTCGGGAACCGCTGCCGCTGCCGGAATCGGCCAAACACACCTCGCTCAGAGGTGTGTCCTGCACGAGCAGCGACGAATGCACGACCACTGGCCATTACACAACCGAATCCGACGCTGGTTACACCTACGTGGTGAGGGGCATCGACGGCGAGTGGGAGATTGAGTCCTCCCCCAGTACCGGAGCCAAATACAACGGCGCCGGCAGCGCCGATTGCTACGCGACCGACCGCTGTGTGGCGACCGGATTCGCCTCAAACCCTCCTCCACACGGTTTCGCTATGTCCTGGAGCGGGGCAGCATGGTCGCTCGAAGGCACGCCGAGCCCAGAAGCAGCGATCTGGAACGATGGGTTGAGTGCAATCTCCTGCACGGAGGAAGGTTGGTGCTTGGCGGCAGGCACGGGCTGGGGGCCCGGCGGGCGCTTCCCCTTCACGGTCGTCTCCGAGGAAGAGGCGGCCGACGCATCGGTCATAGAGCCCCCCGAGACCCGGATCACCTCCCCGAAGCCGACGTATACGGCCCACCGCAAACACTGGGTCACCGTCGAGTCAAGCGAGGAAGAATCGACTTTCCAGTGTTCCTATGACGGGGAGATGTTCCAGGACTGTCCGGCAGCCTTCTTCTCAAAGCGGAGCCTGGGCCTCGGTTGGCACACGCTGGCGATTCGGGCGATCGACAGCGACAACAACGTCGACCCGACGCCGGCCCGCTGGGTCTTCAACACCAACGAATATCCGGCCGCGGCGACGGCCAAGTTGACATCTCCAACCGATGGCGAAAAGACAGCCAGCCACCTCACCCTCACGTCGGCATGGGAGACGGCGACCGGAGACGGCCCGGGTATAACTGCCGTGACTTACCAGATCCAGACGGGATTCGGCGGCAGCAACGAACCCTATTGGACCACTATCCCCGTGCAGTACGTTCGCAATTCGAGCGGCGATCAGGTCAATTGGCCTCAGCGCGTCAAGCACAGCGCAGGCAAGAGCAGCCCGCTCTTCTTCGACGTCGCGGCCTACTACGGCGACGACGGGCCTTCCTACCTGGACCCGACCATTCGCGCGGTCTTCGATGGAGGCAAAGGCCTGGCCGGCGCCAGCCAGCCCGCGATGGCCGTGCACGATGCCGAACTGGGCAGCGCAACGGACGCTCTCGAGAGCATCGGTCCAGGAGCTGTCGATCTCATCACCGGCCGGTTCACGATCAGCAAAACCGACGTGTCCATCCCGGTTCCCGGCACGGACACCAGCCTGTCCTTTGGCCGAACCTACGATTCGACCTTCGACTACGCGGAGGGCACACATGTGCTTGGGGGACCGTGGCAACCGTCGATGCCTCTGTTGACCGAGTGGAGCGGCGCCGATTGGAAAAAGGTTGTGCTTGGCCACGAAGACGGTGAACCGGAACACGAAGAATGCTACACATCAGCTGAAGTGAAAGAAATCGTGGATGAAATCCTGGAAGAATTCGGGGAAGAAGTCACTGAAGAAATCAAAATTGAAGTCGAAGAAGAAGTTTTTGCGGAAAAATGCTGGATGGAAGACGCCATCCCTCCGGCCGACTGGGCAGAAGTCATCAACAGCGCCGATGAAGCGGTCGTCTTCCACCTCAAGGGCGCAAAATACGTAACGCCTCCTTACTGGCCCGAGCTGAAGCTGAAGAAAGAAGAAGGCGCCTTTGTCCTCGATACGACCAACGGCGAACGGTTCGTCTTCGAGCAAAACGAAGAAGGCACCGACTACGACCTCGTATCGGTGTCGAACCTGGCAACCGCGAGCTCAAACTCTCGCCTGGTCTACACCCCCCGGCCCTCCACGGACGAATACCGTTTGTCGTGGATCATCGGACCGGAACCCGCTGGCGTGACGTGCGAAGAGGTTAAAGGCGAACACTACGCCCCCACCGAAGCCGGTTGCCGCAGTCTCAAGTTCACATACACCGAAGCAGAACATCCGCTGAATGACCGGCTGACGAGCATCACGTATTACAACGCCAGCGGCAACGAAGGCAGCGGCCAGGTGGTCGCGAGCTACACTTACGGTGGCGCTAACAACCTGCTGCTCGCTGCTTGGGATCCGCGGATAAGCCCGGCGCTTAAAGAGCAGTATCAGTATGGAGACGCTGAGGATAAATACAACCTCACGCGGTTGATTCCGCCTGGCGAAAGACCATGGGAATTCGACTACTTCTATTACAATTTCAACACCTGGGACAAGCTCAAGAGCGTCAGCCGCGACAGCCTGGTCGAAGAAACGCCGACGGCCACCACGTCGGTCCGCTACGACGTGCCGATCAGCGGCGAAGGAGCGCCGTATGACCTGAGCGCCGAAGCGGTGGCGGAATGGGGCCAGTCCGACTATCCGGTCGATGCCACGGCGATCTTTCCGCCGACGGAAGTGCCGGAAGAGGAGCCGAGCAGCTATGAGAAGGCGACGATCCACTACATGGATCCCGACGGCAACCTGGTGAACACGGCAAGCCCGGAACTCCCCGGCGCCAGCGGGCCGTCGATCATTACCACCGAGACCGCCCGCCATGGGGGCGTGGTTCGCCAGCTGGGCGCTCAGGCAAGGCTCGAAGCGCTTGAAGACGAAGCGCCTCTGGAGCGCTCTCATGAGCTCGACTCGACGCGGAAGTACTCGAGCGACGGGTTGGAGCTGCTCGAGGAATGGGGCCCGCTGCACGAGGTGCGACTCGAATCGGGCGAGACGGTCGAGGCGAGGGCGCACAGCGTCTTCAAATACAACGAGGGCATCACGCCCGAAGCCGAAAAACACGAGCCGCATCTCGTCACGACCGCGACGACGGCCGCTCGCATCGCGGGGCAGGCCTCGGATGTCGAGACGCGGGTGGCCAAGACCGAATACGCCTGGGAGTGGTTGAAGCCGAAGGCCGAAATCGTCGATCCCTCGGGCCTCAACCTGAAGACTACCCTCGTATACAACGCCCTGGGACAGGTCAAGGAACGTCGCCTACCGGGCAGCCCCGGCGGCGGCACGGCGCGGGCGAGGAAGACCGTCTATTACACGTCAGGCGAAAACCAAGAAGACGCCGAATGCGAAGGCAAACCGCAGTGGGCGAACCTGGCCTGCAAGACGATGCCGGTCGCGCAGCCCACGCCGGCGGAATCCAACCCGCAGCTGCCGGTAGCCAAGGTGGCGGCCTACTCCAACCTCGACAAGCCGACGGAAGTCAAAGAGACGACGGGAGGTGTGCTCAAGCGCACGACGACGAGCACCTATGACGCCGCCGGACGGCCGGTGAAGGTCAAGGTGACGGGTTCGGGCACCTCGATTCCGGCGACGGAAACCGTCTACAGCTCGACCACCGGCCGCTCGGTGCAGCAGGTCTTCGTCTGCGAAGCCCCCGAAGAATGCGGAGGCTTCGACAGCCAGGCGACCACCGTCGCCTACAACACGATCGGCCAGCCGATCGAATACGAAGACGCCGACGGCAACAAAGCCGGCGTCGCCCACGACGTCATGGGCCGACCCGGGCTCAGCTCCGACGGCAAAGGCACACAGGTGACCACGTATGACTCCACCTCAGGCATGCCGACCCAGCTCGTGGACTCAGCCGCCGGCACCTTCACGGCCAGCTATGACGCCGACGGCAACCTGGTCGCCGCCGAGCTTCCCAACGGCCTCACCGCGGAAACGACATACGACCCGACCGGCATGCCGGTCCACAAGCGCTATCAAAAGACCAGCGGCTGCGCCTCTGAGTGCACCTGGCTCGACTTCGATGCCGAGGTGTCGATCTTCGGCCAGTGGCTGAAGGAGACTGAGAGCGGAGAAACCCAGGAATACACATACGACAAGGCCGGACGCCTGACCCTGGTCAAGGACCGCCCCGAAGGCAGCGGCTGTACGACCCGCGCCTACAGCTATGACGCAGACTCGAACCGCACCAAACTGATCACCCGCGAACCAGGAGAAGAAGGAACGTGCAGCATGTCAGGGGGGACGATCAAGAGCTACACCTATGACACCGGCGACCGGTTGATCGGGGAAGGCGTCGCCTACGACGATCTCGGCCGCATCACCAGCCTCCCCGAAGCCTACGCTGGCGGCGGCACGCTGACGAGCAGTTACTTCGTCAACGATCTCGCCCACAGCCAGACCCAGGACGGTCTGACCAACACCTACGAGCTGGACGCAACATTGCGCCAGCGGGCGTCGACTCAGTCGGGCGCCAAAGCCGGCACCTCCACCCTCCACTACGTCAGCGCCGACGATTCGCCGGCCTGGATCGAGGAAGGCGAAGACTGGACGCGGAACATCGGCGGCTTCGAAGGCCTGGCTGCGATCGAGGAAAGCTCTGGCACGACTACTCTGCAGCTGACCGATCTGCACGGCGATGTGGTCGCCACGGCAAGCACCGACCCTGAAGCGGCCGAACCGCTCTCAGGGCTGGCCTTCGACGAGTTCGGCAATCCGGGCCAGGCGAATACGCCGCGATACGGATGGCTCGGCCGGATGGCCAGGAGGACCGAGCTGCCATCGGGCGTCGTGCAGATGGGCGTCCGCAGCTATGTCCCGTCACTGGGTCGGTTCCTGTCACCCGATCCCGTCGTCGGCGGATCCGCCAATGCATACGAGTACACGGGAGGAGACCCGATCAATGCGGTCGACCTGGATGGCAGGAAGAAGTGCTATCTGATCATTCTCTGCGTCAGGACACCGAACGATTCTGTCAACGACTACTATTCCAGTGGCTGGGCGGGCTACGGGAACAGGCTGAAACGCCGCATCATCCAGAGGGCAGCGTCGGTGCTCAATCCAATCGGCTCCTATGTGAACGGCTGCCTGGCTACGGCTGCAGAAGAAGCGGCGGTCGGTCTCGCCAACGTGTTTGCGAGGGGCACGAAGCAGTTGGGCAGGCTCTTCGACCCCCGTTCGAGCAGGCGGCAGAGAAAACGCGCTGTTAGACGGCTGAAACGTCTCGCCAGGCGCGAAGTATTGACTGTGAACCCGGCTAGCTTCGCATTGGGCTGCCTTGAAGCGGTGCTGTAAGTCAAGCTACTGTGAGGAGGCGGCCGCAGAACGCTTGGGGATGCGCGAGTGGACTCACAATCGAGCAATGCTACTTGACCCTACCTCGTAGCTGAGCGACTACGACGGACGAGATCGTCGTAGAGACGACGGCAGCGGGCCCTTGGAGATTTCACAGCGCTGCTCGAGCCGGGGCGCCGCCTCAATGCCCACCAAGCCGATCTTCTGCCGACCCTCGACGACACGGTCGCCGGCGCGGTTTCCTGGTTCCTCTACCAGCGCCTTGTCGTCGGCGAGTCGACGGGTTGCAGCGACGCCGGCCGGAAGCGCTCGAGTTCGGCTTCTCTCTTCGCTCCCCGGGGATCTTCGACGGCCTCGCTGCGTTCGGCCTCTCAATCTCGGGAGAACACGGGGGAGGTTGGCCTATGAGCTCCACCCGGTGGTCGCCGGGCATGGTGAGGAGGCGCGGGGCTCGCCCCAGCTGGCGGTGGCGCTCTGGGGTATGGCCGGCCCTTCTCGAGGGCGGCGGAGGTGGCTTCGAAGTCGGCGGCGATACAGCGTCCTGCCGTACGGTTGAGGCCGACTTCCCCAGAGCGTCGCGCGCTCGAGCTCGGTCACATCTCGGCTCTATCCTCTCGGGTGTGGCAACGCAGCTCGACGACGCCCTCTCAGCCGCGGCGCTCAACGAGACTGAGCGGCGCGCGGTCGCGCGGATCGTCGCCCGGCTGGAGGCGGAGCTCGGCGACGACCTGCTCGCTGTCTGGCTCTACGGCTCCCGCGCCCGCGGCGAGGCCGATCCGAGCGAGACCCACCACGACCGCCGCTCGGACATCGACATGATGGCGATCGTCGGGCCGGGCCGGGACGTGAGCGCGTTCAAGTGGGAATTCACGCCGAAGCTGATCGCCGCCGTCGAAACCGAGGGCGATTCGCCTCCCTACTACTCGATGCACCTGCACGAGCTCGAGTGGCTGATCGACCGCCGCCGCATCCGCAGCTTCTTCTTCCAGGAGGTCGACCGCGACAAGCTCGTCCTCGCGGGCGGCGACCTGGAGGGGGAGGAGTACCGGTGAGCCCGCGCTCCGAGGAGATGATCGATTCCGCCGGCGCCCGACTGCGGGGCGCCCGCCACGCGCTCGCGGCGGGCGATCTCGACCTCGCGGTCAGCGCCGCCTACTACTCGATGCTCTACGCAGCCCGCGCCGCCCTCTCCGAGCACGAGGAACACGCCCGTCGCCACGGCGGCACCTGGGGCCTCTTCCACCGTCGCTTCGTCGCCACCGGCGCCTTCGACCAAGCCCTCCATTCGCTCGCCCAGCAGGCGCAGGAAGCCCGCGAGGACGCCGACTACGAAGCCAAGACCCCACCTGCCGAGGAGGCCAAGCGCTACGTGGAGGGCGCCGGCGACTTTCTCGCGGCGGTCAAAGCCATGCTCGACGCTGACGCCGACAGCTGACCGGCCTCGGCGCCCGCCAGGCGCGCTCACCCTGGGCGAGGGGAGAGCCCCCCGGCCCCAGCTCTCGGGCAGGTTGCCAGGCCAGGCCAGCTGCCGACTGGTCAATTGACCCACCTATCAGGTGGTCAACTGTCCAGCCGTGGCGGCGCACAGCTGGCGAGACTCCGACCGCAACCGGGATCGCCAGGGACGATTGGGGGAGGAGTCCCTCTCCCTACGCGGGGGTGCAGGGGCGCCGGGTAGCATCGCCCCTCGATGGCAGGGGATCGTCTCCAATTCCAGGTGGTGCTCACCGGCGCCTTCTCGACGGGGACGCCGCTGCGGGTGCGGCTGGCCGAGTACGCGTCCTTCCAGGACGCCGTCGGCGAGCGGCTGGAGGGGGACGCGAGCGGGGGGTGGAACCGCGAAGGCGCCCGCTGGCGCGGCGTCTCCTCCTACGGCAAGGGCGCGGGCGGCTTCGCCAACCTGATCCCCCTGGTGCTCGTCCAGCGGGAAGGCGAGGCGCTCGCGGCGGCGATCGAGCGGGCCGGGGGTGGCGAGGGCGGCGCGCCGCTCGCCGCCGCCGACGGGGCGGACGGCTGGAGCTGGGAGCTGGGGGAGGCGAAGGTCCAGATCTACGATCTCGGCGTCGGCGTGACGGCGACGACCTACGACGTGACGGCGCCGGCCGGGATGGCGGCCGGCGAGGCGGCGCAGGCCGTCTACGCCGCGACCGAGCTGGACCGCGAGCGCGAGGGCGGCCTGCCGCCGCTGTCCGCCGCGCAGGAGGCGGTCGCGCGGGAGTCGGTCGAGGCCTTCCGCACGGCCGCCGCCGCCTGCTGGGAGGGCGAGCTGCCCGATCCCTGGCTGAAGCCCCGGGCCGGCGACGACGGCAGCCGCTGGCCCGGCGACGACGCAGAACGCGGCCGCCTGCTCTGGCTGCACCCCGCCTACGTGGTGGAGGGCGAGCCGGGCGCGAGCGCGAGCGCGCTCGCGGAGCTCGCCCGGCCCTTCCGGTCGACCTATTCGAGCAGCGTCGAGTACCCCGACGGGCTCTTCGTCCCGGGGGTCCAGAAAAGCGCCATCGTCACCCGCGGCGGCTTCGAGCTGAAGCGGGAGCCGCTGGGCCTGATCGCGCTCAACTGGGCCTACTACGCGCTCTTCATGGAGATGGACCGCGGCCTGCTGGCCGGCCTCGACGACGGCAGGTGGGAGGAGCCGGCCTCGCTGCGCGAGCTGGAGCGCGAGGCCGAGCGGACCTACCGCGACTTCCTGCGCTTCCGCGAGGCCAAGGCGCGGCTGGACAGCGCCCTCACCGGGCTCGGCCCCCGCCAGGCCAACCTCTGGGCGCCGATCGCCGAGGTGACCAGGTTCGAGGAGCTGCTCGCCGCCGTCGAGGACAAGCTCGAGGTGCTGCGCGGCGTCGCCGAAGGGCGCCTGTCGGAGGCGACAGCGCGCAGCGCCCGCCGCAGCAGGAACTTCCTCACCGCGCTCACCGCCCTGACCGTGGTCACGATGGTGGTGACGGTGGTCGACAGCATCGCCGGCGCCCGCGCCGACACGCTCGAGCGAGACGAGCTGCGCGCCGTCTTCGCCGTCGCCGCCTTCCTCGTCGCCGCGGCCCTCTACCTCTTCGCCGAGCGCGACCTCCGCTGGTGGCGCCGCCGCCGCCCCGACCGCGACTGAAACCGTTCCGCCTCGCCGCCCCCGGCGACGGAGGGTGCGAAGCCACCCGCGCTCGCCTCGACGCCCCGACCAGGATTCGAACCTGGGGCCTACTCCTTAGGAGGGAGTCGCTCTATCCAGCTGAGCTATCGGGGCCGGATGGCTAAAGGGTAAAGGCCGAGCGAGGGATCAGACCGGATTCGGCGGCGGGTCCGCGCTGTGTCTGGAATCAGCCGCCGCGAGTCTCCGGGCGGCCAAGGCCCGGAGTAGGCGGAGGTGGGGGCGGTGGGGTACCGCCGCTGCCGGTCTGGGGCTTTGGTGCTTCTGCCATTGCCTAGAAGATGTTATCGCCCAGCAGGGCGGCCAAGGAAAGAATCTCGACGACAAGGGCACTTGCGGCGACGGTGTAGGCGCGGGTTAGCCACTTGATCTTCTTGTCGTTGGAATCCCAGAATAGGTCGAGGTCGTAGGCGAGGCGCCGGTAAACCTCGGGCATGTCGTTGCGAAAGGCGTAGAGGCCCTCGTATAGCCCGGCGCCCGCCTCGGCAAAGATCAGGTTCTTCTTCGGCAACAGAATGAAGACGCTGGCGGCAATGGAGCCGACGAACGCAACAAGAGCGGTGATTGCCAGCCCTCGGGGGCTCGGGTTCTGGAATGCCTGCTGTCCGAGGAAGGAGGCGGCGAGCGACGAAGCGGCCAAGAGGACGCCGGTTCGAGTCCGCAGCTCTTCGAGCAGGCCCTCCTGCTTGTCGAGACCGCGAAGGGCTGCCTCGTAGGCCAGTTTCTCGAACTCCCCTGCCATCCCAACGAAGTTAGCTGCGTTACCGGCGGAATCTTGTTGTCGTCGTCGTCATTGGGCAGCAGAACGTCTTCGCTGCCCAAATCGACATGAATCGGGCGTGATCGACCGGCATCCTCGATGCGAGGAGGGACGGTGCGTTTGGCTTTCCAGAGCCAAGAGGCGCGACTCCTCGGTTTCGCTTAGGAGGGAGTCGCTCTATCCAGCTGAGCTATCGGGGCGGGTTACCGCATAGCGTAGACCCGAACCTGCTTCAGCCTTCAGCTGCATCGAGACTCTCTAGATCCACTAGATCTTGGCCCCGTCCGGCCGCTCGCTTCATAGTGCGCAGATCGTCCACTGAGCAGACCGCCACGTTGACTCCGAGCACCTCCGCGTCGCTTGCACGAGAGCGAAGCTCTTCGAAACTCGGGACCCCGTCCAGCCCCTGCACGATGTCCAGGCGGCCGAGGTCCGTGTCGATCGCCATCTGCTCTCCACTTGCCAGCTCAGCCGCAATCGAGAAAGGAGTCCCAAGCAGTGCTTCGCCCCTCTGAACGTGCCCGCCGGCCGCCACCGCCACCTCGGCCACCACTTTCAGGTTTTCGGTGTTGGGCGCGACGACGATGTCAATGTCCTTGGTGGCGCGCACGACGCCTCGCGCTCCGAGGGCGAGGCCACCGACCACCACGAACTCCGCACCTGCGGCTACCAGCCTCTTTAGGATCTCGTCGAAGGCCGCCGACGTCATTGCCGTTGGGTGGGGGCGGCCATCTTCAACAGCGCGTGACTTAGCGCGATTGTCTCGGCCAGATTCACGCTCATCGGGCGTTGTGCGTCCTCACGCAGTCGATGTACCCGGACTGCCTCGGCCTCAGCCGCAGCGTCTTTCGATGGCTTGCCCGCCCGTTGGATGGATTCCATAGCCACACGGTAGCGGAGCAGGGAAGACCTCGGCCTCAATGGGCAGCGCTGGCCAAATCAGCGTCAATCGTGGTTAATCGAGGTGGATCCGCGGCCACGGTGGGTCTGATGCATTCCGCTCTACGGAGCGGAAAACGCACTCCTCAACTCGCTTAGGAGGGAGTCGCTCTATCCAGCTGAGCTATCGGGGCGGGATGCGGGCATTGTCTCTCAGACGGCCCGTCCAGTGGGGCGCTAGGTCTGAAGCCGGTCGTGGGCCAAGCCGCTTCCTATTGCCACAGGGATTCAGATTCGCAAGTGCCGCCCGAAGGCGGCACCGCATCTCAGCCGCCGAAGCGAACCGAGGGGGTGCAGACAGAATACCTACAACCTCGCCCGGTGCTTGCGCGAGAGCGAAGCTCGCCGAAACTTGGAACACCGTCCAGCCCCTGCACGATGTCGAGCCGCCCCAGATCGGTATCGATCGCCCATTTGTTCACCTCCGGCCAGCTCTGCCCGCCGCCACCAGCCTTCTTAGGATCTTGTCGAAGGCGAGAGACGTCATCGCCGCCGGGCGGCATCGGCCGTCGGCAGAAGTCATTCGGCATCGGCGCCGCTAGGCGTAGAGGCTCTCGCAGGCCAGCTCCTGGGCGCGGCGGCTCCAGATCTTGACCTGCATGTAGACCTCGTCGCCGTAGCCCTCGAGGGCGTCGAGGGCGAGGAGGGTGAAGCGGTCGTTGGAGATCGCCTCCTGGTCGACGGTCTCCAGCTCCAGCTCCGCGGTGGCGGCGACGGCGCCGCCGACCAGGGGGCGGCCCCAGACGAGCGTGACCGCGCCGGCGCGGCCGTTCTCGCCGCGCCAGCGGCCGATCACGGCGTCGTTGAGGTCGATGCGCCAGTCCGGGTTGTCCTCGGCGAGCACGTCGGTGAACTCGGCGGCGGCGCGCAGGTCGCCGGGCTCGCCGCCCTCCGGCAGCACATAGGAGACGTGGCCGAAGAGCTCCAGCTCGCCCTCCGCGCCAGCGGTCCGTGCCGTGCCGGGCACCCAGACGCGCCCGCCCCAGGCGCGCTCGGGGAACCACTCGACCCCCTCCGGCGGCTCGACCCCCTCCGGCAGCTCGTCGATCTCCCCGCACGCCTCCCGGAAGGCCCCGGCGAGCCGCTCCGCGAAGCGCCCGTGCGGGATCCCCTCCTGGGTCGAGTCGGCGACGAAGCGCGGGATCGGGCGTGGGTTGGGCGGCACCGCACGACCCTACAGCCGCTCAGCGCACCAGCTCGCGCAGGTCGGCGGCCGCTCGCTCGGGGGGATAGGTGTCGATGTCGACGCCGGTGCCGAGCTCGAAGCCCGCCTTGACGCTCAGCCGCGGGGCGATGTCGACGTGCCAGTGGAAGCGCTCGGCGCCGCGCGGCGCGGTGCGGACCCAGAGGTTCAGCTCGGGCGCCCCGTCGAAGCGCTCGGCGAGCAGGCGCAGCGCGGCGCCGAGCATCGCCGCGCCCGCCGTGTCCTCGGCGAAGCTCGGCGCGGCGCGGCGCGGCACGACGCGCAGCTCGAAGGGCGAGCGCGAGGCCCAGGGGCAGATCAGCGCCGCCTCCTCGTCGATCGCGACGAGGCGCTCGCGCCGCCGTACCTCCTCGACGAGGACGTCGCCGAGCAGGTCGCCGCCGGCGGTGCGTTCGGCGTAGGCGCCGACCCGCTCGCGCTCGCGCGCCACCGCGGCGGGGACGAAGTCGAGCGCGTAGAGCTGCGCGTGGGTGTGCTCCAGCGAGGCGCCGGCCCCGCCGCCCTCGTTGACGATCAGCTGCACGTAGGCCGCCTCGGCGTGGGCGCGCATGCGCTCGCGCCAGGTCGCCACCGCGGCGACGAGCTGCTCGTCGTCCAGCTCGCTCATCGCGGTTGCGTGGCCCGGCGCGTTGACGATCACCTCGTGGGCGCCGCTCGCCGGCCGGGAGGCGAAGAGGTCGGGCTCGCCCGAGCGCCGCGAGGCGAGCAGCGGGTCGCCGGCGCTGCCGAAAGAGCCGGCCTCGCCCGCGGTCGCTCCCATGCTCCCCCGGGAACCCTCCGCGTCCGCATCGCCAGCCGACCCGTCGCCATCCGAGCCCTCGCCCCCCAGCGCCGGATACAGGTTGGGCACGACGCGCGTCGTCCAGCCCGGCCCGTCGGCCGCGCCCCCCGCCGGGCGGGTCGCGTACACCTCCGGCGGCGTGCGCTCCTCGCGCCCCTCGCAGAACGGGCACGCATCCGTTCCGCTGGTCCCTTCCCCAGCCGTGCCGGGAGAAGGCGCAGCGGAGCGGAGATCGCTCGGGCGCGCGGCCCGGCCCGGCGCCAGGATCGCCGGCAGGCCGGTGAGCTGGTCGATGCGTAGCTCGGGCGCGCTCAGGACCGCGAGGGGGGAAGGTCGTCGGCGTCGGCGGCAGGCGGCTCGGCGGGCGCCGACGACCGGCCGCCCCGCGCCCCGTCCCCGCGGCCCCGCCCAGCCCCGTCGAGGAACGGCTCCAGCACGTCCATCGGCAGCGGGAAGACGACCGTCGTGTTCTGGTTGCCGCCGATCTCGAGCAGCGTCTGCAGGTAGCGCAGCTGCAGCGAGGCCGGGTTGGTGCTGATGATGTCGGCCGCGTCGGTGAGCTTCTGCGCCGCCTGGTACTCGCCCTCGGAGTTGATGATCTTGGCCCGGCGCTCGCGCTCGGCCTCGGCCTGGCGCGCCATCGCCCGCTGCATCTGCTCGGGGATCTCGACGTCCTTGATCTCGACCGCGGTCACCTTCACCCCCCAGGGCTCGGTCGACTCGTCGATGATCTTCTGCAGCTCTTCGTTGAGCCGCTCGCGCTCGGAGAGCAGCTGGTCCAGCTCTGCCTTGCCGAGCACCGAGCGCAGCGCCGTCTGGGAGATCTGCGACGTCGCCAGCAGGTAGTTCTCCACCTCGACGATCGCCCGGTTGGAGTCGACGACGCGGAAGTAGGCGACGGCGTTGACGCTGGAGGGCACGTTGTCGCGGGTGATCACCTCCTGCGGCGGGATGTTCAGCGTCACCGTGCGCAGGTCGACCTTGACCATGCGGTCGACCAGCGGGATCAGCAGGATCAGGCCCGGCCCCTTCGTCGCGATCAGGCGGCCGAGGCGGAAGATCACGCCGCGCTCGTACTCGCGCAGCACGCGCACCGCCGTGCCAAGCACGATCAGGACGAAGATCGCCAGGACGATCAGGACTCCGAACACGACTTCCATCAACTCGCTCCTTCCTCGGCTTGGCCGGTGGCCGGCGGCTCGGGCTGGACCAGCAGGGTCAACCCGTCGACCGCGGCGACCCTGACTCTATCCCCCAGCCGCGCCGGGCCCGCGCCGCCCCCGGCCAGGCGCGCCCGCCAGAGCGCCCCCTCGATCCAGACCTGGCCCTCGGGGTCGATCGCGCTGCGCGCCTCGGCGACGGCGCCGACCAGCTCCTCGGCGCCGGTGCGAACCGGTTCGTCGCGGTGCGCCTTCAGCACCTTGCGGGCGACGAGGAAGAAGGTGGCGAGGGAGAGCACGCCGAGCGCGATCAGCCCCGGGCCGACGAAGTCGGCGCCGCCGCTGTCGGACTCCAGCGCCAGCACTCCAGCGCCGACGAGGCCGGCGGCGCCGAGCGCGGCGAGCGCGCCGCCGGTGGGCAGCAGCAGCTCGGTGAGCAGCAGCGCCAGCCCGACCAGCGCGACGACGACGAAGACGTCCATCGCCCGATTATCCCCTCCTGGCGGACAAGTGTGGAGTCGACCACCGGAAAGGTGGGTCAACTCGACAGCCGGCGCCTACTCGGCGAGGGCGTGGCGCTCGACGTCGGCGCGCAGCTCGGCGTGCTCGGCGTAGGGGCCCTGCTTGAGGTAGGCGAGCTCGCCGCGGCGGTCGTAGAAGGCGGTGGCGGGGAGCCCGATCGCCCCCAGCTCTTCGGCGATCGCCTCGTCGGGGTCGGTGTAGCTGGGGTAGGGGAGCGGCTCTTCGCGCAGGAAGGTCCGCGCCGCCGGGTCGGAGTCCTGGCTGTCGACGCCGAGGAAGGCGACGCGCTTGCCGTAGGCGGCCGAGAGCCGCTGGAAGGCGGGGAACTCGAAGCGGCAGGGGCCGCACCAGGAGGCCCAGACGTTGACCACCACCGGGTAGCCGCGCAGCGCCTCGAGGCGCCGCGCGTAGGCGTCGACGCCGCCCGGCAGCAGCTCGTTGGCCTGGCGGTGCAGGGCGGCGAGCGGTGGCGGCGCTCCCGCCAGCGCCCGCTCGTAGTCGGGCGGCTCGCCGCCGTCGCTCTGGGCGCCGGAGCCGCAGCCCGCCACGCCCAGCGCCGCGACCAGCATCAGGGCGGCCGCGTGCTTTCGTCCCGTCTCCGTCAATTCCTTGATTACAATACGTACCGTTGGATTCGCCACTGGGCGAATCGCATGAGAGCGCCAGGGAGGACGTTAGCCAAGCCTCCCGGCATCCTCGTAACTAGTGCCCCCGCCCACGACTCGCGTTTTTGCGGCGGGGACGAAACCCGAAAGCCTTCATGGCCAAGACCAGCGAAGTTGCCGCGCCGGCGGCAGTTCCATCCAGCGCCGACATCGAGCGGGCGGCCGAGTTCGCCCGCGAGCCCCTCCTGCTCGACGGCGAGGGGCCGGAGGCGCTCGCTCCCGGCACGGCGCGGAGACGCGCCTTGGACCGGGCCCTGCGGGAGCTCGACGAGGGCGCCGAGCACCCCTCGATCGAGTGGCGGCGGGACTTCTCGCTGCTGCTCGGGCTGGAGCGGCTGCTCGCCGAGGAGCCGCCGAAGCTGCGCGACGGCGCCGAGCTGAACCCGCACCAGGTCGACGCTCTCTCCGGCACCCTGGCGGAGCTGATCGCCGAGCAGCAGGTCGCCGCCGCGAATGGGGCGGCGGCCGGCGACGGGGGAGGCGCGGAGGCGGCGGCGAAGGACGGGGACGGCGCGCAGCCCGGGTCCGCCGGCGACGGCGTCGAGGAGGACGAGGACGGCGCCGAGGAGGACGAGACGCTGGGGGCCGACGAGGAGCCCCGGGACTGGGAGGAGCCCGCCGCAGGCGAGGAGGAGGCGATCGAGGAGGCGCCCGAGGACCCCGGCGCCGAGCGGCGCTTCTGGTTCGAGCACGCGACCGGCGCCGGCAAGACGGTCGCCGCGGTCGGCTTCATCGACGCCTCTCGCACGGGGGGCGTCCTGATCCTCACCCACCGTCGCAACCTGGTCGACCAGTTCATCGGCGAGATCTCCGAGCGCGGCTACAAGGAGCGCCTGCGCCCGCCGCTGCTCGACGGCCGCGACGACCCGGACGGCCCGGTCACGGTCGAGACCTACCAGTGGTTCGTGCGCAACCACAAGAAGATCTCCGACGCCTACTCGATCGTCATCTGCGACGAGGCGCACACGGCGCTGGGGGAGAAGACGAGCGCCTGCATCCGCGCCTGGACCGGTCCCGTCTTCATCGGCATGACCGCCACCGGGGCGTTGATCGCCCGCCACGTCGCCGACCTCTTCCCGACCCAGACCTCGCGCTTCGACCTGATCCAGGCGGCGCGCCGCGGCGTCATCTCGCCGCTGCGCTGCATGCGCATCCCGCCCGGCCCAGGGGTGCGGACGATCGCCAAGGTGCCGCTGCGCAAAGGCGAGGTCGACCAGGACTTCGACCAGGAGGAGCTGGCCGCCCTGCTCGACCAGGAGCCCTTCAACGTCGCGATCGCCGATCTCTACAAGACCCGCTTCGACGGCATCCCCGGCGTCCTCTACACGGCCGGCGTCCAGCACGCCAAGAACGTGGCGCGGGCGCTGCGCGACGCCGGCGTCGCCGCCCGCGCCGTCTCCGGCGAGACGCCGAAGCGCGAGCTGGCTGAGATCCTCGCCGGCTTCGAGCGCGGCGAGGTCGACGTGCTCTGCAACGCGATGCTGCTCGCCGAGGGCTGGAACTCGCCGCGGGCGACGCTCTGCATGCACCTGGCGCCGACCGCCTCGCGGCGCATCTACCAGCAGCGGGTCGGCCGCGTCACCCGGCGCGCGCCAGGCAAGGAGGCGGGTCTGGTGATCGACTTCGTCCACCCGGCGACGACGCACGACGAGTCGATCGTCACCCTGCACAGCCTGCTCGACCGCGATGTCTACCGCGGCGGCGCGATCGTGATCGGGCCGGTGCGGCGGGCACGCGGGCGGCGGATTCGCGTCGAGCGCCGGGTCGTGCCCGTCTCCGACTCCGAGGAGCGCCGCATGCAGCTGCTCGAACGCGAGCTGTGGCGGATCGCCGTCGACAACCTCGACCACCCCGAGCAGCACGCCTGGGCGGCGTTGGCGGGAGCGCGGGTAAACCAGCAGGGCTGGCGCCGCGCGCGGGCGATCCTGCAGGGCTCGCGCTCGAAGGAGCTGCGCCGCCGCTTCCTGCTCACCTGCGTGCAGCGCAACCGCAACTCGCCGCTGAAGCTGAAGGCGCTGAGCGAGATCGCCGACCTCGCCGACCCCGAGGCCTTCGACGACGCGATCGACATCGTCGGCACCTGGACGCGCGACGACCGCCGCGCCGGCGCGAAGACACTGCTGCAGGCGCTGGTCGACAAGCGGATCGGCCGCCGCGACCAGGCGCAGGCCTGGGTCTGGCGGCTCGCCTCCTACACCCGCGACCTGCACGAAGAGTACGCCGTGCAGCGCTGGCCGGAGACGAAGCGGCTGCTCGGCCTGCTGGTCAACTCCTCCGGCCGCGCGCACGGGCGCAACGCGCGGCGGCTGGTGCACGCGGCGCGCAAGCAGGACCGCCGCCTGGCGGTGGCGCTGCTGGCCGCCGCCGTCTCCCACACCCCCGAGGGGGAAGAGGTGCTGCGCGGCGCCCGCATGCGCCTGGCACGCAAGCCCTCGGCGGTCGCGCGGGAGATGCTGCGCAACTTCCCCAAAGGCGGCAAGCGGCGCAAGCGGGGCAGGAAGCGGGCGGCGAAGAAAGGCGCGCCCCGGGGCAGGACCGCCCCGGCGGGAAGGAAGGACGCGGAGGCGGAGGGGAAGGCGGAGGCGCCGGAGGGCTCAGAGGCGGAGCTGGACCTCGCCGGCGCCGAGGCTGAGGCGGTCCCCGCCGGGGACGACGACGACGAGGTTGCCGCGGTCGTCGATTCCGTCGGCGACTCCTGAGCCGTCGGCCCAACCGACCTCGCGGCCGCGCAGGGCGTCGCGCCGCCGCCACTCGGCGAGAACCTCGTCGTGGCCCGCCCAGACCCAGCGGTCCAGGTGGCGATTTAGGACTGCCGCTGCGGTGGCAATGAGGGGAGTCGGGTGCCCCTCTCCCAGACGCCCGGCTTTGCCGGGCTTGAGTGTCTGGGAGAGGGGCACCCGACTCCCCTTGGTCGCGCCGAAGAGGGAAATCGCCGGTTGGCGGAGGTCGGGCGGGAACTCCTCCGGAGCGATGGTCAGGTTGAGGCCGACGCCGATCACGGCCCAGCCGTCCTGGGGCTTGGCCTCGATCAACACCCCGGCGAGCTTGCGGCTCTCCAGCCAGACGTCGTTGGGCCACTTGACCGTGCAGGCGACGCCCGGACGGAGCGCCTCGGCGGCGGCGCAGACCGCCAGCGGCACGGCCAGCGGCAGCAGCAGGTGGCGCTCGTCGAGCGGCCGCAGGATCGCCGAGTAGAGCAGCGCCCTGCCCCCCGGCGCGGTCCAGACGCGCCCCTGGCGCCCCCGCCCCGCCGTCTGCTCCCAGGCGGTCACCACCGTCCCCCCCGGCGCACCCGCCTCCGCCAGCTCCCGCCCCCGCTCGTTGGTCGAATCGGCGAGGTGGAAGTGCCGGTGCGGCCACCCAAACCCCCCGAGCGGTCGTATTTCATCCCGCATAGCGGGATGAAATACGACCGCTGGAGGTGTCGGCGAGGAGGGCTTCGAGGAGGCCGTCGATGTCGTGGCGCTCGGCCTCGGCGTGGACGTGGAGGCCGGCGGCGCGGGCGGCCTCGCTGGTGATCGGGCCGATCGAGACGACGCGGGCGGCGCGGGGGAAGCGGTCGCCGAGCGCCTCGGTCAGGTTGCGCACCGTCGAGGAGGAGGTGAAGGTGACGTGGTCGGCCGATTGCGCGGCCTCGATCGCGGCCTCGCCCGGGGTCCCGCGCACCGTCTCGTAGAGGGCGAGGTCGTCGACCTCGGCGCCGCGCCGGCGCAGCGCCTCGGGGAGCACGTCGCGCGCCTCGGCGGCGCGGGCGACGAGGACGCGCATGCCCGCGACGTCGCGATCGGCCAGGGCCTCGACCAGCGCCTCGGCGACGAAGCGCTCGGGGACGACGTCCGCGGCGATGCCGTGCTCGGCGAGCGCGCGGGCCGTGCCGGGCCCGATCGCGGCGACGGTCGTGCCGTCCGCCGCCCCCAACGCACGTGCGTCGAGGCCGGCGGCGCCGAGAGCCTCGAAGAGCAGGTGCGCGCCGTTGGGGCTCGTCACGCAGATCAGCCCGTACTCGCCGATCCGCCGCACCGCCTCCCGCACCTCGTCGCTGTCGATCCGCGGCTCGATGCGGATCGCGGGCAGCTCGACGACCTCGGCGCCGAGCGCGCGCAGGGTCGCGGTCAGCTCGCTCGCCTGCGCCCGCGCCCGGGTGACGACGACGCGGCGCCCGTGCAGCGGCCGTCGCTCGAGCCAGGCCAGCTCCTCGCGCCGCGCGACCACCGGGCCGACGACGATCAGCGCCGGCGCGCCGACGCCCTCGCGCTCGACCGCCTCGGCCAGCGTGGCGAGCGTCGCGACCACGGTGCGCTGGCGGTCCATCGTGCCGCGCTCGACCGCCGCGGCCGGCTCGCCGGGGTCGCGGCCCGCCGCGATCAGCGCCGCCGCGTTGGCGGCGAGCCGCCTCACGCCCATGTAGAAGACCAGCGTGCCGGGGAAGCCGGCGAGCGCCTCCCAGTCCAGGGCGCTCTCCCCCTTCTCGGGGCCCTCGTGGCCGGTGACGAAGGCCACCGCGGAGGCGTCCTCGCGGTGCGTCACCGGGATTCCCGCGTAGGCGCTCGCCGCGACCCCCGCCGTCACCCCCGGCACCACCTCGAACTCCACTCCCGCCTCGCGCAGCGCCTGCCCCTCCTCGCCGCCGCGCCCGAAGACGAACGGGTCGCCTCCCTTCAGCCGCACCACGCTCCTGCCGGCATGGGCCGCCTCGATCAACCGCTCGTGAATCTCCGCCTGCGACACAGACGTGCCGGTGATTGACCGTCCATATGGGGGGTCAATCACCGGCCCGTCCAGAT
>Ga0299914_10000332_pt1 | contig 28141 bp, 23 predicted proteins | sample RVTome_10_FD_201361 | JGI IMG/M metagenome (GOLD analysis project Ga0299914, IMG submission 201361) | Soil microbial communities from uranium-contaminated site in the Upper Colorado River Basin, Wyoming, United States - RVT153D57 (version 2) ... | reverse complement strand
CGGTTCGTGACTGAAAATCACGGTGTCGGCAGTTCGACTCTGCCCCTCGGCACCAACTAACCCCCACCATTCCGATCGGGTAAGCGGCTCGGATCCCCTCGTGGCTCGCGGCGCGGTGACTTGCAGCCGAGGCGATCCGGCGCGATGATGATGACCCGCGCGGCCGGCACCGCAGCATCGCCGAGGGCGCTCCGCCTACGGCCGCGGCTCGAGAGGAGGCGTCATCGCTGGAGCAGCCCGAATCCCGGCAACAGCCGAAGAGAGCCTGCGGAATGGTGGTCATCCCGGCCGATCCTTCTGTCGACCCGCGAATACAGGTCGAACCGCCGACGAGGGACACGCAGTTCACGATTCGGGCGATTCAGCCATCCCTGTGCTGGCCCGAGTGATCATCGACCCCTGGAGAGGCCTGCGCAGACAATCGGGCTGTTGATTGATCGGTGACCTCTCCCCTTTCAGTACGGCAGCGGCGCGCGCTCAGCTATGCGCCATCATTGAGGGAGGCATCATGCGACTCGTTCCGGCCTCGACGCTTCTGTTCACGTTCGGCGTCGCGCTCCCGGCGCTCGCCGGCGCCCAGGAGCCGCGCCCCTCCGAGGCCTTCTTCGACTCCGACGGCGTCCGCATCCGCTACGTCGTACAAGGCAGCGGCCCGCCCGTGCTGCTGGTTCACGGGATCGCCCTCAGCGCGGAGCTGGGCTGGGCGAGCCTTGGCATCCTCGATTCGCTCGCGGCGCGATACACCGTCATCGCACCGGACCTGCGTGGCCATGGCGCGAGTGAGAAGCCGAAGAACCCCGAGGCATACGGCATCCACTTCGTCAATGACCTCGTACGGCTCCTCGATCACCTGCAGATTCAACGTGCCCACGTCGTGGGCTATTCCATGGGGAGCGTGATCGCGCTGAAGCTCCTGACGACCCATCCCGAGCGGGTCCTCTCCGCGGTGCTGGGTGGCGGCGGCTGGCGGCCGGCCGCCAGCGCACCTCCCGAGTTCGTGGTCACGTGGCTCCAGGGGCTCGATCGGGCGGCACAGGCCGGCACGGACGTCGCGGAAGTGTTCCGCCGGCCCGGCTGGCCGCCCCTCCCCCCGGAAGTCATCGCGGGCCTGAATCGCAACGATCCCGCTGCCCTCGCGGCGGTTCTCCGGGGAGATGCCAGTCTGACCGTCAGCGAACCGGAGCTGCGCGCCAACGAGGTACCGGTGCTTGCCGTAGTCGGAGAGACCGATCAGGAGGCGCGCGGCGACGTCGAGCGGATGGGCGGCGTGCTGGCGAATTCGCGGGTGGCGATCATTCCAGAGGCCAACCACGTCACCGCACTGACCCACCCGATGCTGCTCGAGGCGATCACGGGGTTCCTGAGCTCGCACTGACATCAACCGGTAGCGGCCGTCGGGCCGCGAGTGGTGATGGACTTCACACCCGGGCCGTCCGAGAACGCGTACAATCACCTGTTCTCCTGGCTCGGACACGTGACCGGCCGGCTGGGAGACCTGCCGTGTGCGCGGCGGTGAGCGCAGGCGGCTTACGGAGTACCCTTCAGATCGACACTCGGCCACGAAGGAGACGCTCATGCGCCCGCGAATCACTCTGATGGCGGCAATGCTCCTGGTGACGGTGGCGGTTCTGACGCCGGTCTCGGCGGGCGATCAGGAAAAGGCGGCCAACGCCCCCATCCACAAGGTTCCGGCGGATCTGAAGTGGGCGGACTACGACCCGACCGCTGCTCCGGGCGTGAAGATCGCGCCCCTGTGGGGGGACTACCGGACGGGCGCCTTCGGCGCCTTCTTCCGGCTGCCGGCGGGCTTCGCGGCTCCCCTGCACACCCACACCCACAGCATGAAGGTCGTGATCGTCTCGGGGACGTACATCCAGGCGCCCGAGGGGAAACCCGAGTTCCGGCTCGGTCCGGGCTCCTACCTGATGCAGCCGGGAGGCGCCTACCGCCACACGACGAGCTGCAGCGCGGATTCGGATTGTGTGTTCTTTGTCGAAAGCGACGGGGCGTTCGACCTCCACCCGGCCGCAGCCGCGGCCTCGTCCGCTCCATAGCCGGGAGGTGCCCCTGCTGATTCGCCCGAAGACGATCGCCTGCGGCAGCGCAGCCGCCCGCTCGCGCTCCGCGCACGCGCGGAGCCTCGATCGGTCCGGCACGTGATGATGCCTGTTTCGAAATCGTCGCGGGCGGAGCGCTCCCCGCTGCGTCCGCCGCCGTCCACGCACGTTCGCGAGGTGCTCGCCGAGCTGGAGCGCCGCGGCACGAAGGCCACGCGCGACGGCCTCGCACGCTACGGCATCCGGGCTCCCAGGGCGTTCGGCGTCACTGTCGGTGATCTGCAGCAGATGGCGAAAGCGCACGGCCGGGACCACGGGCTCGCGCTCGCGTTGTGGGACACCGGCTGGTACGAGGCGAAGCTGCTGGCCTGCTTCGTGGCGGATCCGGACGCCCTGACGCTGGCCCAGATGGATCGCTGGAGCCGCGAGTTCGACAACTGGGCCGTGGTCGATACGGCCTGCATGCACCTCTTCGACCGCTGTCCGCACGCCTGGCGGAAGATCGACGAGTGGAGCCGGCACTCGAACGAGTTCGTCCGCCGGGCAGGCTTCGCGCTGCTGGCGTCGATGGCGCTGCACGACAAGACGGGGCCGGACCCGCAGTACCGGCGCCGGCTGAAGCTGATCGAGGAGCTCGCCGGCGACGGCCGCAACTTCGTCAGGAAGGCGGTGAGCTGGGCCCTGCACGCCATCGGAACGCGGAGCGCCGCCCTGAACGAGGCGGCGATCGCGCTGGCGCGGAGGCTCGAGGCGTCGAGCGATCCCGCGGCGCGATGGGTCGGCAGGGACGCGGTGCGAAAGCTGACGTCCGCCGCGACGAAGAAACGCTTCGAGAAGACGCGGCGGAAGTGACTCGGGCGACCGGCGGCGCGCTGGCGAAGCTGCTGTCATGAGCATGTCGCGGCCCGCCCCGATGAAGGCCGAGCTGGATCACGTCTTCATCCTGTGTGATGCGGATGCACCCGAAGCCGCCGCGCTGTCGCGAATGGGGCTCGTCGAGGGATCCGGCAACACGCATCCCGGTCAGGGCACCGCCTGCCGGCGCTTCTTCTTCCGGAACGCCTACCTCGAGCTGGCCTGGGTTCACAGCGAATCCGAAGCTCGAAGTCAGCTCGCAGGGCCCGTACGCCTCTGGGAGCGCTGGTCGAGACGACGCCAGGGGGGCTGTCCCTTCGGCATCGCGCTTCGTCCTTCCGCAGACGGCGGCGCCGCCGATCCCCCGTTTGCGGCGTGGGCGTACGAGCCTCCCTACCTGCCGAGCGGATTGACGATTCACGTCGCGCGGGACACGCCGCTGACGGAGCCGGCGTTGTTCTTCATGGCCTTTCAGGGCGGGCGCGCCCGCGCAGGGCAGGAGCCGGTCACGCACGCGATCCCCGCACGGGAGATCACGGGTGTGCGCATCGGATGTCCTCCGCCGGGAGCCGGGTCCGATGCCGCGCGCTCCGTGGAGCGGACCGGCGTGCTCTCGTTCACTACCTCGCGCGACTACGTCCTGGACCTGACGTTCGACCTCGGCGCGGCAGGTGAAACGGCGGACCTGCGGCCGGACCTCCCCCTCGTGATGCGCTGGTAGATTCGAGCCGGCGCTACAATCGCCTCCGCGTGAGCGTCTCTTCACGGAGATGAGGCGCGATCCGCCGTCGGTCCGACGGGCGGCGCCGGAAGGAGAACTCGATGCAGGTGTTCACGATTGCCCCGGCCGGGCTGAAGCCGTTATGGGTGGTCATCCCCGTCGCCCTCGTTCTCGCCGTGGTGGTCGCCGCCCTCGCGGCCTCGCTCGCGGGATCGTGGGGCGTGCGGTTCGAAGTATCCGCCGAGGGCTTGAGGATGCGCGGTGACCTCTACGGCCGCTTCATCGCCGCCGGCCAGCTCCGGGTCGATGCGGCGCGCCGCGTCGACCTCGCGAAGGACCGCGATCTGCGCCCGGGCATGAGGACGTGGGGAACGGGGCTCCCCGGCTATCTATCCGGGTGGTTCCGACTCGCGGGCGGGGAACGCGCGCTGCTCTATCTTACGGATCGCCAGCGTGCCGTCTACGTTCCGACCACGCTCGGCTACAGTCTGCTGCTCAGCCCCCGCGAGCCCGAGGCGTTTCTCGCGGCCCTCCGGCAGATGCGCCCGGCGGGTCCGGGACCGCGCTAGCGGGCGTCCGCGATTCGAATCGACTGCCTGACGCGGCTGAAGGCGTTCGCGTAGCTTCGAGCCTCCGACGCGGGCGCGACGCCGACGATGTAGAGGACGCTGCCGTCGCTGAGCTGCACGGTGGACAGCATCACGGCCTCACGAGCGCCGGTCACGTCCGACACGTTCGAGAGCGTCGTCGTCAGCCCCGTGCGTCCACCCACGTTGGTGCGGCTGTATCCGCTCTGGCGGCGCAGCTGCGGATTCGAGCCGGCGAAGCTGGCGACGAGCTGCTCGGTGACGGACCTCAGCGCGGCGCCGTCTCCGTTCGCGACGCCGATCTGGACGCCGTGAGTGAATGCGACCTGGCCGCCCTGTCCACGCACCACCCCGCCCTCCGGTGCATACGCCACGGTGTTCCCGCCGCCGACCGCCTGCCAGTTCTCGGGGACGCTCAGGCGCAGGAAGTTCGCAGGCTGGTGTGTGCGGAACCTCGACGAAGGCGGATCCACCCGCATCGCACGGCCGGCGGTGCCGACGTTGCCGCTCTGCTGCTGCGTCCGCGCCACCTGCTCCATCGTCGGCGCCGGGGACATCTGGCCCAGCCGGCGGCGGGCGGACTGGAACGAGGCGCCGGTGTTCGCCGAGCCGGCGACCTGCAGCATTGACGCCTCGCGATTGATGGCGTCGTCGCGGTTGCCGGGGTCGGGATGGCTGCTCATCCACTCCGGTCCTCGCGAACCGCCCCCCTCCCGCTGGATCGTCCGGAACATGTTCGCCATCTGGCGGGGATCGTAGCCGGCGCGCGCCATCAGCTGAGCGCCGAGCAGGTCGGCCTGGCGCTCGTACTCACGGCTGTACTTGAGGAAGTACGCGCTCAACCCGAACTGCGAGCCCTGCGCGATGATCTGTCCCGTGCGTCCGCCGATGATGGCGCCGGCGATCTGACCCGCGAGCGCGCCCAACCCGAACTTCTGGCCCTTGGTCGCCTGGGCCGTGCCGTGCCGCAGAATGACGTGGCTCAACTCGTGAGCCATCACACCCGCGACCTCGGCGTCGCTGCTCGCCGCCTCGATCATCCCGCGGTGCAGGAACATGGGGCCGCCCGGCAGCGCGAACGCGTTGATCTCCTTGAGGTTCACGACCTCGAACGTGTAGGCGAACGCCGGCTGCTCCATGTGAGCCGGCACGGCCGCGACGAGCCGCCTGCCGACCCGATCGACGAAGTCGTCCACCGCGTCGTCTTTCAGGACCGGAAGCTGCTGGCGCACCTCCGCCGCCGCTTCCTGCCCGAGCTCTACGTCCTGCTGCGGCGTGAAGCTGTTCTTCGGCGGCTCGATCGGCGTCTGCGCGAGGGTCGAGGTCGCGATCAGCAGTGCGGCCGCCAGCATCATGGTTGAGTTTCGGGTGTTCCGTCGAGTCATGCTCCGCCTCTGTGCAAAGGTGGCACCGGTCTCGAACCACTCATATTCAGGCCCGGAAACGCCTGATTCCTCGACTCGCACTTCCAGCCGCGGCCGGGGTGTCCATTTTCCGCGACACTGCTTCGATCGTGAGTCTCTGCATTGTGTCAGCCGGCCTGCTCGCGACCGTGGCGATTCTGGGATATCAGTGGAGCGTGCGGCTTCGAACCGGTGCGGCTACGCTCGCGCTCATGACGCTCTTCGTCCTGCCACCCGGGGACGGCGCCGGGAGCCCCGATCCGGCCGTGCAGCCGAGCTCGGCGGGAAACATAGCAGGTCGCCCCGGCATCGTCCACGCCAGGGATCGGCTCTTCGCGGACGATGAAGGGCCGCTGCTGGCGCTCGGCACGACGCTCTTCTGGGGGCTGTGGGGCTACGAGCACGATCGCGATCGGCTCGGACGCAATCTGGCGGCGGTGTCGTACGCCGGCTTCGATTACATCCGCGTGCTCGCGATCGTCGGCCCGGACGGATGGCGCGACCGGACGGTCGACCCGCGCGAATCCGGGTGGGACGGCCGCGTCGGCGCGCTCACCGACTGGGCCTACGACCAGTACGGCCTGCGCGTTCAGTGGACGATCTTCGGCGGCGTCGACTCCACGCCGAACCCGGCGAGCCGCGCGGACGCGGTCGGCCGTTTCGCGGCAACGGTCGCGGGGCGCGCGCACAAGGTGTTCGGGGTCGAGATCGCCAATGAGGGCTGGCAGAACGGCTTCTCCGGAGCGTCGGGCCAGCAGGAAATCAAGCAGCTCGCGGCGCAGCTTCGGGAGACCTACGACGGACCGATCGCCACGACGGCGCCTCGCTCCATCGACTGCGGCGCGCAGCGGACGTGGTACTCGAATTCACCCGCTAGCTTCGTCACACTTCACTTCCCGCGAGAAGAGCGCCAATGGGACGTGATCCGCGACGCGTGGCGTGACGGCCAGCTCGCGTGCCGGGGCGTGCCCTCCGCTTACTCGAGCAACGAGCCGATCGGTCCGTACTCCAGTGGCCGCGAGGACCGCGATCCGGTTCGCCTGGCGATGGCCGCGGCTCTCTCATGGGCGTCCGGCGTGGGTGCGTACGTGCTCCACACCGGCCCCGGTATCCGCGGCGGAGGCGTCGAGGATCGGCGCGAGGGCCGGCCGGCGAACATCTGGGAGACCGAGAACTGGGGAGCAATTACGGCCGCCCTCGATTGCGTGCGGTTCACGCTGCCGTCTGACCTGCCGTCATGGACGAGGCGCGAGGCAGGCCGCGATCACCCGTTCGAGACGCGCGTCGCATCCGGCCGGGGCTCTCCCGTGCGGCACCATCCGGCCGCCGTCAAGGGCCGGCGGTTCGTCACGCTGCCGGTGGAAATCGCGCGACCGGCGGATCTGGTGGCACGCCGCGCGATGACCGTCCGCATCGTCCATCCTCAGAGCTGTGCGACGCTGGTCCACCGCAGGCTCCTGCGAGGCGATGCGCTCCGCATCGAGCCGGAATGGCAGTCGGTCATCGTCGTGGGCGAGTGGGACGGCGCTCAGGCGAGCCCTTGAAGCACGCTGCCGGCGCCGTACGCGGCGGCCGCCGCAGCCGTGCCGACGATGAGCGTCTCGATCGCCGACCGCCACCAGGGATGAATGGACCACGCCCCCTTGACAGCTCCGATCACGAAGAAGATCCCGCCGGTCAGCACGCAGGCGATGACGAACGCATCGGGCCGCCACAGCAGATATGGAATCAGCGGGATCAAACCGCAGACCGCGAAGGCGCTGAACGTGCTCAGGCCCGCCAGCACCGGGTTGCGCACCGTTCGCGGCAGGCCGTATTCCTCAGCGAGCATCGTGTCCACCCACTGGCGGCGGCTGCTCGTGATCTGCTCGACGACGGCATCGAGCGTGGCGCCGTGGAGGCCCTTGCGCCTGAAGATCTCGCGCACCTCGTCCCGCTCGCCGGCCGGCACCGCCTCGATATGGCGGCGCTCAATGGCCGCCGCGCGCGCCAGTTCGTCACGTTCGGCGCTGGTGCCGAGGTAGTTGCTGGCTCCCATCGAGAGGCCGTCGGCCAGCAGGTTGGCGGTCCCGAGAATCAGCACGATTCCCGGCTCGAGCGCGGCGCCCGCCGCGCCGGACACGACGGCGAATGTCGTCACCGCGCCGTCGATGCCGCCGAAGATCCAGTCCCGCAGGAAGCCGTGGCCGCCGGAACCGGCCATCCGGTCACGGATGGCATCGGCGGTATGGAGGTGCTCGAGGGCCGGCCCTCCCGATCCACGGATCCGGCCTCCGGTGGCTCTCTTCCAGATGAATGACAGCATTAGCAGCCCGGCTCGCGACGATTGATGGCAAGGGACGTGCCCTCTGCCGGCGGCGCTCGAGGCGCATTCCTTCGGGAAGTGCGGCACGAGCGGGGCGTAACCGGCCTCATGGGGAATTGTCCGCCACCGTACGGGCATTCCGCCGGATCCCGGTACAATTGCGCCCGATGAGCCACGACTCCCCACGGGCTCGGCGAGCCACGGGTGCGGCTGCGCCGCGGCCTGCGGTTGCACCGTCCTGCGGCGGGCGCCGGCCATACCTCCTTCGCGCTCTGCTCTGCACGCTGTGTCTCTTTTCAGCCGGCTGCGAGCGGCAGGGCGCGTGGCTTACCGATGCCCCCGCGGCGGAGGCCAGCGGCCGCTTCACCTATCAGTCGGGGCAGCCCGCGCTGGATCGCCTCCAGCCGCTCATCCAGGAGGCGATGTCGGCGAACCGGCGGGCCTTCGACGGGGTGACAGGCCCGGTCACCGGCTTCGGCGCCGGCGAGATTTATCCGCAGATCTGGCTTCGCGACAGCGCAACGCTCGTGCAGGTCACGCGGTACCTCTATCCAACACGTTACCTGACCTCCTGGATCGAGGAGCACCTGGCGCACCAGCGCGAGGACGGGTCCCTCTACGACTGGATTGCGGCCGGTGATCGCGGCGGCTTCGTGGCCAACGCACCCGACGTGGTCGAGGTCTACCGGCGTGGCGGCCTGACACTCAGCGCCGATCGCAACAGCGCCGCGACGGATCAGGAGTCGAGCGCCGTGCTGGCGGCTGCGCAGGCGTTCGAGATCACGGGCGACCGCCGATGGCTGACGCGCCGCATTGCCGGACGCCCGCTGATCGAGCGGCTCGACGCGGCCCTCCAGTTCGTGGCCGACCATCGGATCGATCCGCGAACGGGCCTCGTGACCGCGGCGTTCACCGCCGACTGGGGCGACGTGGGACCGGTGCGCCCCGGCCAGCGGGCGATCTATCGCGACGGGGCTACCCCCATCGTCGGCGGGCTCTACGCGAGCGCCATGTTCGCCGGCGCGGCAGAGCGGTTGAGCGGCATGTACCGTGCGCTGGCGGACGGACGACGCGCCGGGGCGTGGCACCTGCGCTCGCGGACGATGATCGGCGCGATCGATCGGGTGCTGTGGGAGGACGAGCAGGGGTTCTACCGCGTGCACGAGCTCCTGCAGGCGCCGCCGAACTGGCGGCGTCCGGACGACGAGGGGCGGTTCGCGCTTGGCGGCAACGCGGTCGCGCTGCTCCACGGTGTGGCCGACGCATCGAAGGTCAGCCGGGTGATCGAGGCCGCTGTGGCCCGGCGAACCGAGTTCGAGCTGCCGACGATCTCCGGCGTGCTGCTGCCGCCGTATCCCGAAGGAGCCTTCCGTCACCCGCTCCTCCGTACGCCGTACGAGTACCAGAACGGCGGCCAGTGGGACTGGTGGGGCGGACGGCTGCTGCTGGCCGCCTTCGAGCGCGGCCACGCGGGAACGGCGCGCGCAGAGCTCGCCCGCATTGCGGAGCAGATCGATCGCATGGGCGGCCTGTACGAGTGGAGCACACCGGCCGGCCTGGGCCGAGGCAGCGCGAACTATGCCGGCACCGGCGGCGCGCTCGGGGCCGCCATTCTGCGGGGACTGTACGGCATCGAACTTCGCGGCGACGGGCTGGACCTCCACGTGCGGCTGGCCGACGAGAGCGGACGTGTGAGCGTCGAGGAGCCCGCCACCGGATCGTCCGTCGCCTACGACTACCGCTACGACGCGCAGGGCTCACGCGCCACGCTCCAGTACGAGGCGTCCCTACCGGGGACCGGCAGGCTTTCGGTGCGGCTGCCCCCGGGGACCGGGCGGGCGACCGCCCGGCTGAACGGCGGTCCCGCGCAGGAACTCGCCATCGAGACCGTTGGCCGGGATCGCCACGCCACGCTCCGGACGGACTGGCGCGGCCATCGGCTGGACATCGTCTTCCACTGAGTGACCGGCCGGGGGCCGCCGGTTCCCCGCGAGAAAATCACCAGGATCCTTTAATCCCGGGCGGCGCGCCTGCCGATAACGGTTGAGCCAGCAACCGCCCGTGACGCGCAGCCTGACCCGCCGCTTCGGCACACCTCGCCTGATCGTCCGCACCCTCGTGGGTACGTTCGGGGCGATTCTGCTCGTTCTTGCCGCAGTTTTCGTCGTGCTGTCGGTGGAGATGCGGACGTGGGCGGCCCGAAGCGTCGCGGCCGACCTCGAGACGACCCGGCGCGTGCTCGGCGCGGTCGACGCCTACCGACGGGAGCAGCTGGCCCTGCAGCTGGCGAACCTGTCCCAGACGCCGGAACTGCTGAACGCTCTCTTCCTGCTCGAGACCACTCGGAACCCCCATGTCAGGGCCGTCCCGATCCTCCGCCGGCAGCTGCACACCCTCGCGGGCCGCCTCGGCACGGCTACCGTCTTCGTCGCGGACGCTACGGGTACGATCATCGCGAGCGCCGGGCCGCACCAGCACGCGTGGCGGCAGGGCACGATGGTGCCCGCGTCGCTCGCTTCCGACGCGGGCCAGGGAGAACAAATCGTCCAGCGGCCCGGAGGCGTCTTCCGGGTGCTGGCGGCGCCGATCTCGGCGGCGCACCCGACGCGCGGGACGACCTACGCCGCCCGGGCGGTGGACGACGCCTTCGCCGCCGAATTGGCGTCGGTGACGCGGACGCAGGTGGCGATCACGCTGGGAGGACAGCTGCTGGGCACGACCCTGCCGGAAGCGCCGCGGGTGGCGCTCAGCGCGGCAGCGCTGGCGGGACGGCTGCCGCCCGCCGGGTCCCTCGATCTCGACCATGAGCGCTTCGAGGTCCGGCGCGTGCTGGCCATCGGACCGCTCGAGCTGCACGCCGTCGACTCCATCGATCGGTCGCTCCGACACGCGCACATCGAGGTGTTCAACGTGCTCGGGGTCGTTGCGCTCGGTGCGCTGCTGCTCGGCGCCGGGGCCAGTCTGTGGCTCGCGCGATCGGTCGCCCGGCCGATCGACGGGCTGTCACGGCAGCTCCAGGACATGACGCGGGCGAGGGACTTCGCGCGGCCGCTGCCGCCCACCGGGTCGAGCCGCGAGCTCGACGAGCTGACGACCACGTTCAATCAGCTGATCGCCTCGCTCGCCTCCGCGGAACAGCAGACCGAGCTGGCGTACGTCGGCGCCATCAAGGCGCTCGCGGCGGCGCTCGACTGCCGCGATCCGTACACGGCGGGCCATTCGGAGCGCGTCAGCGCGCTGTCGGTCATGATCGGACGCCAGCTCGGACTCGACGCCGAGCAGCTCGACATCCTCCGCCTCGGGGCCCTGCTCCACGACATCGGGAAGATCGGCGTGCACGACAGCGTCCTGACGAAGACGGGGCCGCTCACGCCGAACGAATTCGAGATCATCAAGATGCATCCGACGATCGGCGGGCACATCCTGCGGCAGGTACCGTTCCTCAGCCGCCACCTGCCGATCGTCGAGCTGCACCACGAGCGGCCGGACGGCCGCGGGTATCCGCACGGGTTGTTGAACCACTCCACGCCGCTGCTCGCGCGCATCGTGCACGTCGCTGACGCCTTCGACGCCATGACGACGGCGCGCGCGTACCGGCCGGCGGGCACGCCGAGCCATGCCATCGCGGAGCTGTGGCAATACGCCGGGACGCAGTTCGATGCCGCGGTGGTGGAAGCGTTCGTGGCGGCCTGGTCGGCCCTGCCGGTTGCGGAGACGCCGGGCGAGCCTGCCGCGATCCCGCCTGGACGGACGCACACGGTCCTGCCCTTCCCGGCGCGCAGGGAGGCCTTCGACGACGTGGTGCAGCCCGTCAGGGCTTCAGGTCGAACTTCTCGATTCGGTAGCGAATCTGATCGCGGTTGAGGCCCAGCAGGGACGCCGCGCGCGTCTGGTTCCCCCCCGTGCGGCTGAGCGCCTGCACGACGAGATCGCGCTCGAGCTGTTCCAGGTCCACGCCGCCGGCCGGCAGCTCGACGCCCTGCGACGTCCGCGGGCGCGGCGACAGGACGGGAAAGTGTTCCGGCAGCAGGACGTCGGACTCGGTGAGGAGCATCGCGCGCTCGACGGCATTCCTGAGCTCGCGGATATTGCCCGGCCACGGATAGGCCTCGAGGGCGCGAAGCGCCTCGGGCGAGACGTCGCGCACGTTCTTCCGGAACTCCTGGTTGAAGCCATACACGTAGTAGCGCACGAGCTGCGGGACGTCGCCGGCGTGCGCGCGCAGCGGCGGCAGCGCCATCGGCAGGACGTTCAGGCGATAGTAGAGGTCCTCGCGGAAGCTCCCCTGCCGGACGGCTTCCTCGAGATTCCTGTTCGTGGCGGCGATGACGCGGACGTCCACCCGCACGTCATGCGCGCCGCCCACGCGCTTGAACGCCTTCTCCTCGAGAAAGCGCAGCAGCTTGGCCTGCAGCGCCGGCACCATCTCCCCGATCTCGTCGAGGAAGACCGTTCCCCCGTCGGCGGACTCCAGGAGCCCCCGCTTCTGCTGGCGCGCGTCGGTGAAGGCCCCGCGCTCGTGGCCGAACAGCTCGCTCTCGAGCAGCGTCTCCGGGAGCGCGGAGCACGTGATGTTGACGAATGGCCGCGCGCCGCGCTCGCTCGTATAGTGAATGACCTTGGCGGCCAGGTCCTTCCCCGTCCCGCTCTCGCCGGTCAGCAGGACCGTCGACGCAGGGCTCGCTGCGATCTTGTGCAGCAGCGCCTTGAACTCGATCATCACCGGCGAATCGCCGACGATGCGATCGAGGCCCCACTCCTGCGCCTGGCTCGAGCGAAGCGTCCGCACTTCGCGCCGGAGCCGCGTCGTCTCGAGCGCCTTGTGGACGATCAGGACGAGTTCCTCCACGTTGAAGGGCTTGTTGGCGTAGTGATACGCGCCCTGCTTCATCACCTCCACGGCCGTGTCGATGTGGGCGTAGGCGGTCAGCAGGATGACGAGGGTGTCCGGATCCTGCTCCTTGATCTGCTTCAGCAGGCGGAGGCCGTCGGTGTCCGGCAGCTTGAAGTCCAGCAGGACGAGATCGACGGTATCCTTGAGCGCTTCGTTCGCCGCGCGGCCGCTGTCGGCCTCCAGCACGCGGTACCCCTCCTGCTCGAGCCGCTCGCGCAGCGACCAGCGGATCAGGGCCTCGTCGTCGACGATCAGGATGGTGGGCGTCACCATGGGAGATGCTCCCGTTAGTATATAGGCTCGAAACGAGGGAGCAGGGCGGTCAGGTTGGCGGTCAGCGGCTGGAAACCGTCAACGCATCAGGAACGATGGATCACGCGAAACTCGAACCGCCGGATCGGCTCTGTCTGGTGCTGCCGGCCTTCAACGAGGCCGACAGCCTTCGTGAGGTCGTCACGGAGGCGCTTTCCGTTCTCGCGCCGTCCGGGCTCGATCTCGCCGTCGTGGTCGTCGACGATGGCAGCACCGACGGGACGGGTGAGGTGCTCGCCGCGCTCACGGCTGCCGACTCGCGGGTCAGCGCGATCCGGTTCCGCCGCAACCGCGGCAAGTCGGCGGCGCTGCGCGCCGGACTGGCCCGCGCCGGGGCGGATATCGTGGTGCTGATGGACGCCGACGGGCAGGACGACCCCGCGGCGATCCCCGCGCTGCTGGCGGCGCTAGGCGGCGGGCTGGATCTCGTGACGGGACGCCGTACGATCCGGCAGGACCGCGCGGTGAAGCGCTACACGTCGAGGCTGTACAACCGCACGACCGCCGTGCTCACGGGCGTCCCGGGACACGATTTCAACAGCGGCCTCAAGGCGATGACGCGGGAGGTCGCCTCCTCGCTCGTCCTGTACGGCGAGCTGCACCGGTACATTCCCGTGCTCGCGCACTGGGCCGGGTTCCGCGTCGGCGAGGTGGACGTCAACCACCGCACGCGGAGGCACGGCACGTCGAAGTTCGGCGGCAACCGGTTCTGGCGCGGCTTCTTCGATCTGATCACCGTCAACTTCCTGGTCCGCTACAATGCGCGTCCCCTGCACCTGTTCGGCGCCGTCGGCGTGCTGCTCGGCGGGGTCGGAGCGGCGCTGCTCGCCTGGATGCTGGCGCTGAACCTGTCGGGGGAGAAGGTCGGGAGCCGCCCCGCCCTGATGGCCGGCATGCTGCTGGTCATCCTCGCCGTGCAGGTCCTCTCGCTCGGGCTGATCGCCGAGCTGGTGGTCCACGCGCGCCACCTGCAGGGCGACGGCGGCCCCACACGCGGCGATGCCGTCCGGCGCTGACGCCGTGCGGTGCACGGGCCCGTGCGGCACGCCGGGGCCGTCCCGGGCGCCGGTCTCGGCTCTGGTGCGACTCGTGCCGTGTGCGCTCAATCAGCCCGGGAGGGGGCAGACGCGCCTGACCAGGTCGAGCAGCTGGTCGAGATCGAAGGGCTTCTGGATGATGGCGACGGCCCCTAGGATCAGCGCGCGATCGACGGCATCGGAGGAGCCGTACGCCGTGATCACGACCACGGGACAGAACTGGTTCGCGAGCCGGGCCTCCTCGAGGACGTCGAGTCCCGGCCCATCGGGGAGCTTCAGGTCGAGAACCATCGCCGCGATCGGCCGTGCGGAATCGTGCAACGCAGCGCGGGCGGCGCGGCTGGTGCCGGCCTCGACCACCTCGTACCCCGCTCTGCCGAACGTCTCGGCGAGCGACCAGCGGACGAGGGCTTCGTCGTCGACGACGAGTACCCGGGGTGCGTGAATTTTCGCCGCCCGCGCCGGAATCTTCTCGCCGGCCAGGGAGACGGCCGGCGGCGTCCGCTCGGCGAGCGTCACACGCGCCGCGTTAGAATAGGCGGAAGTCATCTGGATCGCCGGCCTGATGGTCCACATCCGCCCCTGCCTACTACAAAGTCCGCGCCATGGCTGAACCCCCTCGGCAGAGCCGCTTCGGCCGCCCCGCCGGCTGGCTCCTGACGGCGCTCGCCGGGCTGGGCGTGTTCGTGCTCGACGTCACGGCGAGCGGCCTTCCCGTCGGCTCGTTGTACGTGCTCGTGGTCCTTCTCAGCCTCTCCGCGGGTGATCCGCGCGCGCCGCTCGCCGCCGCCGGCGCCGTCACGGTGCTGGTGGCCGCGGCGCCCGTCATGGGCGATCCGCTCGTCGCGTCGCTCGCCGCACGAGTCGCGATCGTCCTCGTGCTCTGGGCGGCCGCCGTGCAGGTGCACCGGTGGCTCAACGTGACGCAGTCGATGAGACACCGCTCGCTCAAGGAGCTGGCGGATCTGCGCTACGCGATCGACCAGTCCGCCATCGTGGCGACCACCGACGTGCGCGGGCGCATCACCTTCGCGAACGACAAGTTCTGCGAGATCTCCAAGTACTCCCGTGAAGAGCTGCTCGGGCAGGACCACCGGCTCGTGAACTCGAAGTATCACCCCAAGGCCTACATGCGCGGCCTCTGGGAGACGATCGCGCGCGGGGGCATCTGGCGGGGAGAACTGCGCAACCGCGCCAAGGACGGCTCGTTCTACTGGGTCGACACGACGATCGTGCCGTTCCTCGACGATCGCGGAAGGCCGTACCAGTACATGGCCATCCGCTACGACATCACGGAGCGCAAGCGCTCGGAGTCGCGCCTCCGCGAGCAGGAAGCGCTGGCCCGCCTGGGCGAGATGGCGGCCGTCGTGGCGCACGAGGTGAAGAACCCCATTGCCGGCATTCGCGGCGCGCTGCAGGTCATCGGCGGACGGATGGCGCGCGAATCGCGCGAGCAGGCGGTCATCGGCGAGATCGTCGCGCGGCTCGATGCGCTGAACGCCATGGTCCAGGACCTGCTGCTCTTCGCCCGGCCGCGCACGCCGCGGCACGCGCCCGTCATGCTGGGCCCCCTGGTCGAGGGGGCCGGCGTGCTGCTGCGGCGCGACCCGGAGTTCGCCGGCGTCGAGGTCGAGGTGCGGGGAGGCCAGCAGACGATCGAGGCGGATTCGGAGCTCCTTCAGATCGTGTTCTCGAACCTGATGCTCAACGCCGCCCAGGCGATGGGCGGGACCGGCCGCATCACCGTCGATCTCTCGCGCGAGGGGGACCGGTGCCGCATCGCGATCCGGGATACCGGTCCGGGAATTCCCCCGGAAGGCCGGGAGCGGATCTTCGAGCCGTTCTTCACGACCAAGCACCGCGGTACGGGGCTCGGGCTGCCGACGGCGAGGCGTCTCGTCGACATGCACGGCGGGACCGTCGAGGCCGAATGCCCGGCCGAGGGCGGCACTCTCGTCACGGTCCTGCTTCCGGCAGCCGCTCGCGCCCCTGGGGCCGCCTGGCAACTGCCGGAGGAACGGCAGACGGCGGCGGGAGGTTGACGACACGCCGGTCCAGGTCGTCTTGGTGTATCCTTTTTCGACCGGAGAAAGTCTCTGATGCCAGTTCGTCTGTTCGTTGGAAATCTGTCCTATGAGGCCACTGAGGCGGATCTGCGCCAGCACTTTGGCGCCATCGGGCCCGTCTCGTACTGCTATCTGCCGACCGACCGCGAGACCGGCCGCCCGCGCGGCTTTGCCTTCGTCGAGTTCTCGAACGACGCGCACGCGCAGGACGCCATCAGCCGTCTGAACAATCAGCCCTTCCGCGGACGGCCGCTCGCCGTCAAAGAGGCCCAGCCGCGCGAGAGCCGTCCCGCCGGCGCGGGTCCGCGACCGCCGTTCGGCGGCCCTCCCAGGGCGGGACGTCCCGCGTCGGGGCCTCCGGCCGCCGATCCCGGTGGTCTCCCGTCGTCCCGGCGGCGCGAGTCGAGCTTCGGGCCCGATGCGCCGCCGAAGGGGAAGAAGAGCCGGTTCAAGGGGTCCGAGCCTCGCGGGCCGCGCGGCCCGATCCCGATCAAGCCGAACGGGCGCATCTACAGCACGGACGACTTCGAGGATGACGGCAACGATCCGTTCGACGGCGACAACTTCGCGACGAGCGCGGGGGCTGGCGGCGAAGCCGAGCCGCGCCAGGAGGCCGAGCCGCGCGAGGATGCCGAGCCGCGCGACGAAGAGGACACCGACGTCTGAACGGGCCGGGGTGCCGCGCGCAGAGGTCCATTACCACCCGTCTTGCCAGCCAGATTCCCTTCAACTCACACGCGGGTCCACCGAAGCGAGGTCTCTTGAGAACATACCTGTGTCTCGCCGCCTGCCTGGTGCTCGTCGCCGGCTGCCAGCGGAGCCAGCCCGAGAAGACGGCCGGGACCGCTGCCGATGCCGCACCGCAGGCCCCAGCCGCTCCGAAGGAACCCGAGCTGCCGAAGCCCGTTCCGGCGGAACTGCCGGACGTGATCGCCCGGGTCAACGGCGAGACCATCTCGCGCGAGGATCTCGAGGAAGCGGTCCGCGGCTTCCAGGCAAACTCGGGCACGGAGGTGCGGCCTGACAACCGCTCCGAGGTCTATCGCGGCGTGCTGGACGAGCTGATCGCGTTCCGGCTGCTGAACGCCGAGCTCGCCTCGCGGAAGATTGACATTGACGCCGGGGAGCTCGACGCCGCCATGGCCGATCTGCGGCAGCGCTTTCCCAACGAGGCCGCGTACCGCCGCGCGCTCGCCGATCAGAAGCTCACCGCCGAGCAGTTGCGGGAGCGTACGAAGCAGACGCTGCTGATGAACCGCCTCCTCGAACAGGAGGTCGGCGACAACACCCAGGTCTCCCCCTCCGAGGTGGCGAAGTTCTACGAGGAGAATCCGGATCGCTTCCAGCAGCCGGAGGCGGTGCGCCTGAGCCACATCCTGATCGGCGTACCACAGGACGCCGGTGAGGCGCAGCGGAAGGCCGCACGGGGGCGCGCGGCGGATCTCGCCGCGCGGGCGCGCAAGGGCGCGAACTTCGCGTCGCTCGCCAAGCAGCATTCGCAGGACGCCAGCCGCGATCGCGGCGGCGACCTCGGCTTCGTCGTGCGAGGTCAGGCGCAGAAGCCGTTCGAGGACGCCGCCTTCGCGCTGCAGCCGGGCGAGGTCAGCGATCCCGTGGAGACGGTCTACGGGTTCCACGTGATCAAGGCCGGCGAGAAGCGGCCGGCGCAGAAGGTGCCGTTCGGCCAGGCGGCGGCGCAGGTCGAGGAGTACCTGCGCGAGGAGCGGCGGCAGGACGCGGTCCGCCAGTTCGTCGACCGCCTCAGGACCTCGGGCAAGGTGGAGATCCTGATCTGAGGGACCACCGGCAGGCCGGATCGGCGGATCCCGGGACGGCCGGCGATCGCGTGCGCCTCGACGTCTGGCTCGACGTCGCCTGTCTCTTCCGCACGCGATCGGAGGCCAAGCACGCGTGCAGCGCCGGGCGCGTCCAGGTGAACGGCGCCGCCGCCAAGCCTCACCGTCTCGTGCAGGCGGGAGACGCCATCGTCGTCTCACGCCCGGCCGGCAGGCCGCAGATCCTGACGGTGCTCCGCGTGGCGGAGCGATCGATGCCGAAGGCCGAGGCAAGGACGTTGTACGAGGATCGCACGCCGCCGCTCACACCGGAGCAACGAGAGATCCGCCGCATGGACCGGCTGTTCCGGGCCGCGCATGCGAGCCGGCCCGCTCCCGGCAAGCGCGAACGGCGGGCGCTCCGCGCCCTGCGCGGGCGCTGACCCCGCCCCTTCCGCTCATCGCCCTCCGCTGCCGCCGTCCTCGTCTTCCTTGTCTTCGTCCTCGTCGTAATCGCGCACCGGATCGTACCGGTACTTGCCGAACCGGACCGCGTCCTCGGCCTCGATCTCCTCGAGATCGTCGGGCTCGTCCTCGTCTCGAATCGTGTGGCCCTCTTCGGCGAGGCGAAGGCCGACCGCGAGCCCGAGGTGGAAGGCGCCCTCCTGCTGCAGCCAGACCTGTGCGGCCTGGTTGTCGACGAGCTGCTCGATCAGGTCCTCCCTGGAGGCGCCGAGCGCCGCCTTGATCGCCTCGACCAGGCGTTCCTGCTCGTCGAGGTCGGCGGGCTGGAACAGCTCCTCTTCGTGGAGCATCGCCAGCAGCTCCTCGAAGCCATCGCCGCACTGCTCCTCCACCTCGGCGAAGCTCGGAAAGTGGGTGGTCTTCCGGGGCGGCGTGATCTGGTCGGCACAGACGCGAGCCAGGCGCATCAGATCGTCTGAGGTCGGCATCGGCTATCCCCCCTCGGTGCCTGCGATTCTACTGCGTCGACGCCGGGACGTCCGCCTCCGCTCGTCCGGAGGCGCTCCCGGGAACCTCCGTCTCGGTCTTGAGCCATCCCCGCAGCACCTCGGCGACGCTCCACGCCTGTGCGACGCAGCCCCGGGGGGTGTGCGGCGGCTCGGCATCGAAGATCTCGCTGATCGAGCCGATGCACGCCTCGTCCAGGTGCGGGACGAGTCCCTCGAGGATGGCCCGCGCGCCGGCGCGATCGTCGGGGTACACCCGGAGCCACGCATCCACCATGGGGCCGATCAGCCACGCCCAGACCGTGCCCTGGTGATAGGCGGCGTCGCGCGTGCGGAGATCGCCGTGGTACGTGGGCTTGTAGTCGGGATGTCCCGGCGCCAGCGAGCGAAGGCCCACGGGCGTGAGGAGGCGGTCCTTCGCAATCGAGAGCACCTGCCGCCAGCGCCGCTCGTCGAGCACCGGGTGCCGCAGCGACAACGCGATCAGCTGGTTCGGGCGGCAAGCGGCGTCGTCTCCCTCCTCGCCGTCGACGACATCGTAGAGATACCCGCCGCCTTCGTGCCAGAACCGGCGGTTGAACGACTCTCCGGCGCGGTCGGCGTGCCGGCCGAGTGTACGGGACTCCTGTTCCGCGCCTTCCTCGTGCGCCCACCCTTCCATCAGGCGCAGGGCGTTGTACCAGAGGGCGTTGATCTCGACCGCCTTGCCCCGGCGCGGCGTCACGACCCATCCGTCCACCTTGGCGTCCATCCAGGTGAGCTGGTATCCCTCGGCGCCCTGCCGCAGGAGGCCATCGGACGGATCGACACCGATGCCGAAGCGTGTGCCCTCGAGATGGCGCTGCACGATCCCGCGCAGCACCGGCAGGAGCACGCGCAGCGTCTCACGGTCGCCGGTCGCGGTGACGTAGCGGTCGAGGGCGTGGAAGTACCACAACGTGGCGTCGGCCGTGTGATACAGCCCCCCGTTCTCCCGATCCGGGAACATGTTGGGAATCAGCCCGTCGCGCACGTAGTAGGAGAACGTACGCAGGATGTCGCGCCCCTCGGCGGCCCGGCCGGTCGCGAGCGTCAGCCCTTCCAGGCTGATCATCGTGTCCCGTCCCCAGTCGGTGAACCAGTGGTAGCCGGCAATCACGGTGCGGGCCTCGTCGCCGCTGGCGTGCGCGCGGGCGGCGTCCTCCCGGCGGCCGGCCGGCGTGATGATGAACTGATCGGCTGCCAGCACCAGCTCGGCGGCCACACCCGTGCGGGCCGCGGGCGGCGCGAGCGCGATCAGCCGCGCGCGGCGGGAGCGCTCCGCCGCCCCGGCCTCCTCCGGCGCGAGCGCGGAGAGCGTCTCCCAGCTCTCCGAGGAGGCCATCAGCGTGGCCGACTCGCCCGCCGACAGGTACACACGAAAGAACCCGGGGCTCCACAAGTCGCCCGCGGCCTCGTAGCCGCGGCGCTCCTCCATCCGGTACAGCACCTGCCGCACGACCTGCGGCTGGATCACGAGGCTGCTGTGACGGCCCCGCACGAGAAGGCGCAGCGGCGGCAGGCCGCCCGCCTCGATCTCGTACCGATCGCCGACGATCGCGAGGCGATAGGGCTCGTCGAGCGCCGTGCTCACGGGCGCTTCGTGATGCCTGAAGTGAACCGACGGACGCAGGTCCAGGCGCACCGTTCCCTCTCCGCCTCGGAGCGCGTAGCTCAGGTGAACGGTGTTCTGGCCGTGAAGCAGCACGAGGCGCTTCTCGATCGTGCAGCGTCCAACCTGGAACTCCCAGGCGGGCAAACCGGCCTCGAGGCGAAACTCCCGCAGGTGCTCGGCGCCGGGCACCTCCGGCTCGGATCCCACGCGCTCTTTGCCCGCGAGCGAGACGTGCCGGCCGTCGGGGAGCTTCAACTCCTCGGCGACGTGGTTCAGCATCACCATGCGCCCGAACGGGCCCGGGAGAGCGGCCACGAGCAGGCCGTGGTATCGCCGCGTGGTCGCCCCGGAGACGGTGCCGGCGGCATAGCCGCCAAGCCCGTTGGTCACGAGCCACTCGCGCGTGAGCAGCGGTTCGCGCGAGCCCGACGCGCCTGGCCACGGCATGCGCCGGAAGAGCGGGTTCGTTGCGTCGTTCGCCTTGCGACCAGCCATCAGCGCTCCAGGGAACGGGACGTGTCCGGGACGGCACGGGCGGCCAGGACGACGGCGGCGTGTCCCGAAAGCCGCCAGCGGCCGTCGTCGTCCTCGATCGGGGGCGTCCCTCCCCCGCCGTACGCGGGATCCTCGCTCGACCAGCGGATCCGCCAGCGCGCCCCGACCGGAGGCGCAAGGAGCGGCTCCGGCACCACCCGCGGGAGCTCGTCGCGTCCGAGGTTGACGATCAGCAACCGATCTCCCCCGTCCGGATCCGCGCCCTCCGTCGAGAGCGTATCGAAGAAGCGGAGCACGAACGCCTCGGCACCCAGGACGGCCCCGTCGAGATGCCGTGCTTCGCGCTGGGCCAGGAACGCCGCGTCCGTGCGGCGCAGCTCGAGCAGATCCCGGTGCAGCGCGTAGGTGCCCCCGTGGGACTCGCGCTCGCGGAGATCCAGCTTGCATGCCTCGAACGTCGCAGGGTCCGCGGGATCGGCGAGCCGCTCTCGCATGCGTGCATCGTCGACGCTCGGCAGCTGCCGCAGGAAGTCGATGCGCCCCCGGCGGACCAGCCGCGCGAGATCCGGCTCGTGATCCGCGAAATAGAGAAACGGGCGCGAGGATCCGAACTCCTGGCCCTGGAACAGCATCGGCGTCGCCGGCGACAGGAGCAGCAATGCGGAGAGCGCACGGAACCGCCCCGGCGACGTCAGGCGCGACAGGCGCCAGCCGTGGGCCGAGTTGGCGACCTGATCGTGATTCTCGATGAAGCAGACGAATGCCGCGGGAGGCAGATCGAGCGCCGGCGTGCCGCGGCGCCGTTGCTGCCACTCGTAGCGCTGTCCCTGGAACAGGTATCCCCACTTGATCGCAGAGACGAGCTCCTGCGGCGACCCGCGGTGATCCGAGTAGTACGCCTCCGCGCGGCCGGTGGCGGCGACGACGGCGCTGTGGTGGAAGTCGTCGTTCCAGAGCGCGTCCAGGCCGCAGCCTCCTTCCGCCTCGGGCCGCACAAGCGACGCCTGCTGCGGCTCGTTCTCCGCGACGAGGAGAATCCGGCGCGGGCGCGCCGCGCTGCGCGCCGCCGCCGCGATCGCCGTCAGCACGTGGCGCGGCGAACGATCGATCATGGACTGCGTCGCATCCAGCCGGAGCCCGTCAACGTGGTACTCGCGGATCCAGTACGCGGCGTTCGAGACGAAGAACTCCCGCACCGGCGCGGCGTCATCCCCGTCGAAGTTGATCGCTTTCCCCCATTCGTTCTCATGGCGATCCGTGAAGTAGGCGGGCGCGAACGCCTCCAGGTAATTGCCGTCCGGGCCGAGGTGGTTGTACACGACGTCGAGGATCACGCCCAGCCCGACGGCGTGCGCGCGATCGACGAACCGCCGCAGGTCGTCGGGCCGGCCGTAGACGTGCGCAGGCGCGAACAGATCCACGCCGTCGTACCCCCACCCGAAACGGCCGGCGAACTCGGCGACCGGCATCAGCTCGAGGCACGTCACGCCGAGATCGCGCAGCGCCTCGAGCTCGCGCGCCGCGCCCGCGTACGTACCCTCGGCCGTGAACGTCCCGATGTGCATCTCGTAGAGCACCTGGCCCTCGCGGGTCAGTCCGTGCCAGCCGGCGTCCGACCACGGAAAGGCGGGATCGATCACCTCCGAGGGCCCATGCGGACCGTCGGGCTGGAACCGCGACGCCGGATCCGGGTAGAGGCGCGGTTCCTCGTCCAGCCTGAACTGGTACAGCGTTCCAGTCCCTGCTGCCCGCACGGTCGTCGAGAAGCAGCCGCCGCCCTCCGGCTCCAGCCTCGCGATGCCGGCCGGATCTCGCATTTCCACCGCGACCGAACGGCATCGGGGCGCCCATACGCGGAAGTGGACGCCTCCGCCGGCCACGACGTCCGCTCCGATTGTCATCCGCCGTGCGGGGGAGCTCTGCATTCGACCGTACGCATCAGGTGCGGTGCATGTTCAGTGCCGCCTGCCGGGCTCTAGGTTCAGCCGGTACCGACGTTGCAGCGGCACCGCAGACCATGCCCACGCTGCTGACGGAAACCATCGACCGGCTCGCGGCGTTCGAGCCGGTGCCGTTCCCGGTCTTGAGCCTCTACTTGAACACGCAGCCCGATTCGGTCGGACGCGACCAGTTCGATGTCTTCCTGCGGAAGGCATTTGCGCAGCCGCTGAGCACATACCGAACGGCGTCACCCGAGCGCGAGAGTCTCTCGCGCGACGTGTCGCGCATCGAGCGGTACGTGGCCGAGTCGATCCAGCCTTCCGCCAACGGCGTGGCCGTCTTCGCGTGCTCGGGCGCCGATTTCTTCGAAGCGGTCCAGCTCGATGCGCCGATCGACCAGCACGCGCTGTACGTCGGCAATCGCCCGCACCTGTATCCGCTCGTCAAGGTCGACGATCGGTATCCTCGTTACGCGGCCGTCGTCGCGGACACGACGGTGGCACGCATCTTCGTGTTCGGCACCAATCGCCTGGAGCACGAGGAGCAGGTCGTCGGACAGAAAACGAAGCGCGTCAAGGCGGGGGGCTGGTCGCAGGCGCGCTTCCAGCGCCACGTGGATCACTACCACCTCCATCACGTGAAGGAGGTCGTGGAGCGGCTCGACCGCATCGTTGCGGAGGAGGGGATCGGGCAGGTCATCCTCGCCGGCGACGAGGTCATCGTTCCGCTCTTCAGGGAGCAGCTGCCGCCGCATCTCGCCGACAAGGTCGTGGATGTTGTGCGGCTCGACACGCGTGCGCCGGAGCGGGAGGTCCTGGAGGCCTCGCTCGAGTCGCTTCACCAGAAGGACGCCGACAGCGACACCGCCGTCGTGGGGCGGCTGCTGGATGAGGTGAGGGCGGGGGGGCTGGGGGTCGCCGGTGCCCAGGCCACACTCGAGGCGCTCGCCCTCGGGCAGGTGGACCTGCTGCTGCTGTCGGCCGACGCGAGCCGGATCGGCGACGCCGAGCGGCTCGCTCAGCGGGACGAGGACCACGTCGCGGGCGAGATGCCCGCCGCCGTCCCGTCCGAGAGCGGCCGGGAGGCGCAATCCGGAGAGCGGGCGGCCAATCGCCTGGTGACGCTGGCCAGGCAGACGTCCGCGGGCGTCCGGTTCATCGAGGATCCGTCGCTCCTCGCGGATATCGGCGGTGTCGGCGCGCTGCTGCGGTTCCGCGTCTGAGGCCGAGGTCAGTCATGAGCAAGCGCATCAACGTCAACCCCGATCACTACAAGGTCGGCGGACGGGAGCGTCAGGGCGGGGATATCGTGGTCGATGAGGAGCGCGAGACCCTGAGCCGCGCCCGGCGAACTCTCAAGCGCCGGGGCCCCCATATCCCGAACCAGGAGCGTGCGGCCCGCAGGCCGCCGAGACGCAAGACCGAATCCTCTTAGCGAGGCCGCGCCCCTCGGGTAAAGTGACAGAATGCCCGGCGGCCGCAGGGGCCGCCGGCGGCGTTCTCACTCTTCGGAGAGGTGCGTTCGTGCAGCGATTCGCCCGGCTCATCCTGCTGGCGGCGGCCGCTCTGGTGTTTTTCGGCCTGCCTACGCTGGTCGGGCTATACACCGATTGGCTCTGGTTCCGCGAACTCGGCTATGCGCCCGTGTTCACGCGCGCGTGGTCGACGCGCATCCTGCTGGGACTGGCGATCTTCCTGCTGGTGTGGGCCTGGCTCTGGCTGAACGTCAGGCTCGCGCTCCGGACCTTGCGTTTCAGCGCCCCGATTGTCTGGACCGGGCAGCAGGGCGTCCAGATCGAGCTGCCTGGCCGTGGCCAGCTCCAGAAGCTCGCCCTGTGGGGCTCCGCGGCCGTGGCCGCGCCGCTCGCGCTGCTGGGCTCGAGCCAGTGGCTGACCTGGCTGGCGTTCTGGCATGGCGTGCCGTTCGGTGACATCGACCCCATTCTCGGCTACGACGCGGGCTTCTACATCTATACGCTTCCGCTGATCGAGGTCGTGCGCGGAGGCGTCCAGGCGCTGATCGTGCTCGCGGCCATCGCGTCCGGAGCCGTCTATGCGCTCGCGGGAGGGCTGGGCCTGGCGCCGAGCGGCAGCCTCGTCATCAGCCGGGCCGCCCAGCGGCATCTCGCGTGGCTCGCGGCGGGGTTCTTCGTCACGCTGGCGATCGGCGCCTGGCTCGACCTGCCGCGCACGATGATCGCCGATTCGGGCATCGTGCACGGCGCCTCCTACGCCGACGTCTCGGCCCACTTCCCCGTCGCGCGCATCCTCATCGTCGTGGCGCTGCTCGGCGCCGCCCTCGCCGTCGCGTCCTCGATGCGCGGGCTCGGGCCGATTCTGGTCGGCGCCGGCCTCTACATCGCCGTGTCGGTCGTCGGGGCCGGCTACGCCGCGGCCATCCAGCGATTCGTCGTGGCGCCCAACGAGCAGGCGCGCGAGACGCCGTACATCGAGCACAACGTGGCCGCCACGCGGCGCGCCTTCGCGCTCGACAGCGTGGAGGAGCGGGAGCTGTCCGGGGACGCGCGGCTTACCGCCGACGACATCGCCCGCAACGCCTCCACCTTCCTGAACGTCCGGCTCTGGGATCACCAGCCGCTGCTCGACACGTTCGCCCAGCTCCAGGAGATCCGGCCGTACTACGACTTCGTCTCGGTGGACAACGATCGATACGTCATCGACGGCAACTACCGCCAGATCATGCTGTCCGCGCGGGAGCTGAACTCCTCCGCCCTGCCGAACCGGACGTGGGTCAACGAGCGCCTGACGTTCACGCACGGATACGGCCTCACCCTCGGGCCGGTGAACCAGGTGACGGAGGAAGGGCTGCCGGTGCTGTTCGTCGGGGACCTGCCGCCCGTCTCGACCGTTGACCTCGAGATCACCGAACCCAGCCTGTATTTCAGCGAGCTCTCGAGCGACTACGTGCTCGTCAATACCGCGGCCCACGAGTTCCACTTCCCGCGGGGGGACGACAACGTCACGACGAACTACACGGGCGACGCGGGCGTGCCGATCGGATCGCTGTGGCGGAAGCTGCTGTTTGCGACCCGGTTCCGGGCGCAGCAGATCCTGTTCAGCGCCGACCTCTCCCCCGGCAGCCGCATCCTCTACAAGCGGCGCATCGCCGAGCGAGTCGAGACCATCGCGCCGTTCCTCTGGTACGAGGCGGATCCCTATCTGGTCGTCAGCGAAGGACGGCTGTTCTGGCTGCAGGACGCGTACACCTATACGACGCGGTATCCGTACTCGACACCGGCGACCAACGGCGTGAGCTACATGCGGAACGCCGTCAAGGTCGTCGTCGACGCGTATCACGGCACGACGACGTTCTACGTGGCCGAGCCGGAGGATCCCATCGTCCAGACGTACCGCCGGATCTTCCCGACGCTGTTCCGCGCGCTGGAAGAGATGCCGGAAGGACTGCGCCGGCACATCCGGTATCCCGAGACGCTGTTCGCCATCCAGACCGCGATGTACACGACGTTCCACATGACCAACCCCGTCGTCTTCTACAACAAGGAGGACCAGTGGGACGTGCCGGCGGTCGATCGGCCGGACGGCCAGCCCGAGCTGATGCAGCCGTACTACACGATCATGAGACTGCCGGGCGAGACGGAGGAGGAGTTCATCCAGATGGTGCCGCTGACGCCGCGGCGCAAGGACAACCTCGCGGCCTGGCTGGTGGCCCGGAGCGACGGCGAGCACTACGGGCAGCTGATGGTGTTCCGGTTCCCGAAGCAGAAGGTGATCTTCGGGCCGCGCCAGGTGATCGCGCGCATCAACCAGGATCAGGTGATCGCGCCGCAGATCACGCTGTGGAACCAGCAGGGCTCGCAGGTGATCCAGGGCACGCTGCTGGTGATCCCCGTCGAGGAGTCGCTGGTCTACATCCGTCCGTTGTACCTGCGTTCGCAGGGCGGCCGCATCCCCGAGCTGAAGCGGGTGATCGTCGCCTATCAGAACACCATCGTGATGGAACCGACGCTGGAGGCCGGGCTGGACCGCCTGTTCGGGTCGAGAGCGACCGCGAACTTCCGGACCGATGCCGAGCGCCGCGCGGCCGAAGCGGTTGCGACCACCCCCGGCGTCACGCCTGCCGTCGAGGGCGCGGAAGCACCGGCCGCGCCGGAACCCGCCGCCGCGGCTTCAGCGCTCGCGGCGCGTGCCCGTGAACACTACGACCGCGCCATCCAGGCGCAGCGCTCGGGCAATTGGGGGTTGTACGGACAGGAGATCGAGCAGCTCGGACGCGTGCTCGACGAAATGCGGGCGGCCGGACAGCAGCGGTAGGGGCGACCGGCCGGTCGCCCCTACTGTGACGGCGTGGGACAGCGTCAGGATTCAGACGCTGACGGGAACCTCCGACCGTTCCCAGGGCAGCCCCACCTTCCCGAAATGCCCGTAGTTGGTCGTGCTCCGGTAGATGGGCCGCAGCAGGTCCAGCTCCTGGATGATGCCGGCCGGCTTGAAGCTGAAGTCCTCGACGAACCGCACCGCGGCCGCCGGATCGCCGGTGCCGAACGTCTCCACCTTGATCGAGAGCGGCTTCGCCCGCCCGATGGCGTACGAGACCTGGACTTCCGCCTTGCGCGCCAGGCCCGCGGCGACCAGACGCCGCGCCACGTAGCGGCAGTAATACGCGCCACTGCGGTCGACCTTCGACGGATCCTTGCCGCTGAACGCGCCGCCACCGTGCCGTCCGGCCCCGCCGTACGTATCCACGATGATCTTCCGCCCGGTCACGCCGCAGTCGGCCGACGGCCCGCCCGAGATGAAGCTTCCGCTCGGGTTGACGATGAACTCGGCGTCGGGATTGTGCCAGTCGCGAAGTGCGCGCGGCGCGAGCACACGCTGCACGTACTCGAGAATCTCCTGCTGACCGGCGGACTTCGAATGCTGAGTGGAGACGAGAACCGTGCTGACGCGGAGGGGGGTGTTGCCCTGGTAGACGATCGAGACTTGCGACTTCGAATCAGGCCGCAGCCAGTCGTGCTTGCCGGAGCGCCGGTCCGCCGCCATCTCCTGCAGGAGGCGATGGGCGAGCAGCACCGGCAGCGGCATCAGCTCCGGGCTCTCGTCGGTCGCAT
>Ga0299914_10000331_pt1 | contig 28154 bp, 21 predicted proteins | sample RVTome_10_FD_201361 | JGI IMG/M metagenome (GOLD analysis project Ga0299914, IMG submission 201361) | Soil microbial communities from uranium-contaminated site in the Upper Colorado River Basin, Wyoming, United States - RVT153D57 (version 2) ... | reverse complement strand
CGTTGCCTCCTGTGTGAGTGTGCCCCGGAGGGCATCGTGCGCGCCGGAAGGACGCGACCTTCCACTGTGGAGACGCGAGATTTGGCAGGGTTTCATGCCAGGCCCCCGCCCCGTGCCATTGCACGAGGCCTGCTCAAGCCGTCGTGGCCCCCGCGCGTTGCTGGAAGACGCGTTATTGTGTAAAATGCAGAATATGGATACGGTCATTTCCGCGACGGAGCTCGCGCGCCGGGTTGGCGATGTCCTCGCCCGGATCCGGTACCGGGGCGAGTCGTTTGTCGTCGAGCGCAACGGTACGCCGGTCGCGCGGATCGGACCCGTGCCAGGGAGCGCGCCCGGTACGCTCCGGGAAGCGCTGGCCGCCTGGCGTGGGGTTGCCCTGCGGGACCCGTCCTTCGCCGACGACATCGCCCGCGTGAACGCGGAGGATCAGCCACCGGCAGACGTGTGGGACTCGTAATCGACACGAGCGCCCTCGTCGCGGTCGAGCGGCGCGCCGAGCCGTGGGAGGTCGCACTCGGCTCCCTGGGCTCCGAACCCGCTGTGGTGCCCGCCATCGTCCACGCGGAGCTGCTCGCTGGCGTGCTGTTGGCGGATACGCCCGCGCGCGCCGCGGGGCGCCGCGCCACGATCGACGCCCTCGTGTCGGCCGTCCCGATCATCGAGTTCGGTCGCGACGCGGCGGAACAGTGGGCCGCGTTATTCGTGCGGTTGCGCCGCTCGGGCAGGATGATCCCGAGCAACGATCTGGCGGTCGCCGCTACCGCGTTGTCCCTCGGGTTCGGCGTCGTCGTAGGGCCCTACGGCGAGGGGCACTTCCGCAACGTGCCGGATCTCCGCGTAGAAGTGCTCGAGTGACCAGGGATACGCGCATGTGCTGGACCGGGCGGCACGCGGGGGTTCGAGGGCGCGCTCGTTTCCATGCTCCTGGGCGACCACGACCTGGCGCTTCGCTGGTTCCGCGTCGCAGAAGGAAGGCCCGTGGGCCCTGGTGGCCCGGTATTCCCCCGCATTCGAGCCGCTACGAGATCGTGCCGAGTTCGTCGCGTGGCTCGAGCGCGCGGGGCTGGATCGGGTGATCAGCGCACAGGGATAGTCGGCCAGTGGGCCGGGTAGATTGCCTGTGCCCTCCTCGCGGCCTCCGGCGAGCTCGCTCGCTGCGCTCGCTCGGGTTAACTACCGTCAGACAAGGATGATCGTGAGGTTGGGGGCGGTCGGAGGTGGTCCGGTGTCCGATCGGCATCTGGGGTGGGCCCGGGTGGATTGGGGTGAAGCACCGTCCCCTCCGGGGCCGCTAGCGAGTCGAATGGGCCCGGGTAGATTTGAACTACCGACCTCACGCTTATCAGGCTCCCCGATACGAGCCGGGAATCCGACAACTTGCCGTATTTTCGAGGACGGCTCGCACGATCTGCCCGGATTCCCCATCGTCGATGTCAGGCCTCGCTGGGACCAACGGACGGAGCAACGGACGGTCACCTGACGTTTGCGGTTCAACAGCCGTCAAGAATCCCAAACCGCCGAGTCCGGACCTGGCCAGTCGAGTCTGATCCTGCGCGCCAGCCATTCGCCACCTCTCTCGATGGCCTCTTCGTCCCAAGCTTCGTTCTCGCGGAGCAGGACGTTGAGTCTGAGGTGGGGGTGGTCCTGAAGAGCGCTGCGCTTCGCCCCCCATGGATCGTTGCTCATCGCTGGATTGAGCCTCTTGCTGACCAGGGTGAGGTTTTCCGATTCGGTGGATGTGGTTCTCTCGACGTTGCTCGAGTACGAAGCGCTTGTTCTCGTCGTCCGACTGGACAGGCCAGAACTCCCGCCACTCGCGCGGTATCACATGCTCGATCTGCAGATCGTCATACTTGATCTGCACCGGCTCGGCCTTGTGTGCCTCGTCCTGAAGGCGACGATCGGCGGCGCCAAGCAAGAGGCGCAGCCGAGCCTGGTTGATCCCTCCGGGCCCGTAGTATCGAGACGCTCGAAACTGCTCGACCAGATCGTCGTCCGTCGGCCAGGCATATCGGTGCGGACTCAACACGCGCGCGAGGCCGGGTGGATCAATCGCTGCCAATCTGGCGCCATGGCCTTCCTTGACCGCCCCGGAGTCCCCGCCACATCCTCCTCTCAGCCTCGGTCCCGCTGGAATCTCCTGTCGACGGACCGCGGAAGGCGGGACGTCCGCGTTTCTCGAATACGGAGTGTGAGGTCGGCATGGCCCAGGACGGCGGATGGTTCAAGTCCCGGCTGGCGGAAGCGGTCGCTATCGTCCTCTCGATCCTCGTAGCGTTCGGGATCGACGCGGGTTGGGACGAGTGGCAGGAGCGTGACGACGAAGCGGAGCTACTCGTCGCGCTGCGCGCGGAGTACGAGACGAACCTCGAGCTCGTGCAGGAAGTGATCGACGGGCACGCGAGCCACATCGCGGACGTGTCGATCGCCGCGGGTCTCGCTCCGGCGGACTACGACACGATATCCGCGAACACCGCGTCCCGGCTCGTCCTCTCGCTCGCGAATCCGTGGACCTTCGATCCTGCGCTCGGAACCACCGAGACGCTGATCAGCTCGGGGCGCATCGCGGTGATCCGGGACCGCGAGCTCACCGAGATGCTGACCACCTTCGTGAACTTCGTGGAGGATGCCGAGGAGGACGCCGACTACGTCCGATCCGGGGCCGTATACGTGTGGCAGCGGGAGTACCGGCTCGGGGGCCCCTGGTTCAACCATGACGTCGAGACCTCGATGCAGGGTCCGCTCCGCCGGCTCGATTTCATCCCGTCCGCGACCCCGGACGACCTGCGTCGGCTGTGGGCCGATTCCGTGGTCCGGGGAGGTGCCCTGATGAACCAGATCAACACGGCCTACTATCTGGTGGAGCTCGTGCGGATCCGGGGTCAGATCGAAGCGATTCTGGACCGGCTGCCGGACTCGGAGGGGGACGCCGAGCGGGATTCCGAGGGCTGAACGCGCTGTACCCGGTGTCCGACCTCACGCCGCGTGAGGTCGCCAGGGCGACGAATCGAGGGCCGGGACGAAGCGGGTGGCAGGAAGAGGAACGCGGCTTTGGCTTCCAATCCCTCGGCGGAGTCAATGGGCCCGGGTAGATTGGGGTGAAGCACCGTCGCCTGACGGCGCCGCTGCTTCCACCGAGCTCGCGAACTGGCGTTCGCTCGGTTGAACTACCGTCGACGGGAGCGTCCGTGAGGTCGGGGGAAGGATTGAAGCCGAGGCGGGTTCCAATCCCTAAGCATGTAGAGTGGGCCCGGGTAGATTTGAACTACCGACCTCACGCTTATCAGGCGTGCGCTCTAACCAGGCTGAGCTACGGGCCCTCGGTCGGGACGGGCCTCGAACCGGCATCAGGTTCGGTGGCCGGTGACGGATCTCCTCCCGAGAAAACGTCGGCGCCGGACCCGAGGGCCCGGCGCCGTTGGGGTGGGAAGCTAACGCCGGAACGGGCGGGGGTTCAAGGTCGGGGCGTCGGATACCATTACGTCGGCCCACGGACCCCGGTCAGCCCCACTCCTCCTCTTCCTCCTCCGGCTCCGGCTCCTCGTCGATCTCCTCGACGTCCTCGTCGAGGTCGTCGTCGTCCCAATCGTCGTCGTCCCAGTCGTCGAGGTCCTCGTCCAGATCCTCCTCTTCTTCCCAATCGTCGTCGTCCCAGTCTTCCTCTTCTTCATCGTCGCCGAATCGCTTCGCGACGAGCCCGACGCCGCCTTCGAGGCCGGCGAGAGACGACTCGGACCACTCGGTCAAGATGGTGTTCCACCACGCGTTGGCCATCGAAATCTCCCCCAGTCTCGCCGCGTCCTTGGTCGCGTCTGGTGTCACCCGGTGAGCGATACCGGGCCTACCCGGATGGGCTATTAGGGGTGCTTCGGTCGCGTGTCAAGGTCCCCGACGATGGTGGCCCGACAGGTTTGCCGACCCCCGGGGCCGCGCCTACCTTCCGGGGCATGATCCACCGACCCGCCTCCCGTGTTCCGGACCGCCACGAGCGCCGCCTGCCGGCCCTTCCGAAGGCGCCTCTTCTCGCCGCGGCCGTCGTAGCGGCCCTCTCGGCGGCGTGCGACCAGCCCGGTGCCATGGGCGAGACGAACAGCCTCATCATCGTGATGCCGGACTCGATCTGGCAGCAGGTCGAGGACGTCACCTACCAGGTCCTCGAGCCCACGATCTTCACCACGCGCGAGGAGAAGCAGTACCAGGTCACGCAGATCGACCCGTCGGCGCCCTCGATCGACGAGCTCAAGCTCTTCCGGAACGTGATCGTCTCCGGTCCGTGGAACGACCTCACGCTCCAGCCGGTGGCCGAGGCGGGCGGGATCGATCTCACCGACCTGCGGCCGGGCCGCGTGTTCCAGGTCCGTGACGTCTGGGCGCGAGGCCAGATCGTGACCGGCGTGTTCGTCCATGCGGACGAGTGGGCGCGCCAGTGGGAGCAGGCGCTCCCGTCGGTCCTCGCGGCGATCGATACGAGCTACCAGGAATGGGTGCGGGCGCGGATGTTCGCGAGCGGCGTCGACACGACGCTGGCGACCGACCTCGGCGAGCGCTTCGGATTCTCCATGACGGTGCCGACGGTGTACGACCGCGTGGCGCGCGAGGGGGAAGACGGCGACAGCCTCGTGATCCTCCGGAACGACAACCCGGACCCGAGCCAGCTCATCCGTTCGGTGCTGGTGGACTGGAGCGAGCCGGTCGACCCGCTGACCGCCGAGGCGGCGCTCGAGTGGCGGGAGTCGATCGACGACGTGCAGTACAACGTCGCGCAAGGGATCGACACCACCAGCTCGAGGGTGACGCAGTTCCTGATCGACGGGCGGTCCGCGCTCGAGGTGACGGGGGTGTGGCACGACATCCGGGGCGACTTCCCCGCCGGCGGCCCGTTCGTCGTGTGGATGGTCCAGTGCCCCACGCGAACCTACTACATCGACGCGTGGCTGTACGCGCCCAACGACCCGAAGTACGAGTACATGCTACAGCTCCAGGACATCCTCGGGTCCTTCCGCTGCGTGCTCACCGGCGCGTAACGCTCGACACCCTCGCGGGACCCGCCCCGATCGGGCGGTAAGAGCCCAATGTCGTTCGTCCACCTCCACACGCACAGCGAGTACTCGCTCCTCGACGGGGCGAACCGGATCGACGACCTCGTCGACCGCGCCGTCGAGCTGGGCATGCCCGCCCTCGCGCTCACGGACCACGGCAACCTGTTCGGCGCGTGGGAGTTCCAGGAGAAGGCGCGCGCGAAGGGCCTCAGGCCGATCATCGGGTGCGAGGCCTACGTCGCCTACGGAGACCGGCGCTCGCGCGAGCGTCCGAAGCGCGCCCCGGCCGACTACGCGCACCTCGTCCTCCTCGCCACGAACCGCGAGGGCTGGCAGAACCTGATCAAGCTCTCCTCGATCGGGTACGCCGAGGGGTTCTACCGCCGCCCGCGCGTCGACCACGAGGTCCTCGAGGAACGCGCCGGCGGGCTGATCTGCCTCTCGGCCTGTCTCGCCGGCGAAGTCGCGCGCTACCTCCAGCACGACCGCTACGAGGATGCGAAGCGGGCCGCGGAGTGGCACGCCCGCGTGTTCCCGGGCCGCTACTGGCTCGAGCTCCAGGACCACGGGATCCCCGAGCAGGGGAAGGTGAACGAGGGCGTGATGAGCCTCGCCGAGGAGCTCGGGCTCCCGCTCGTCCTCACGAACGACGCGCACTACATGCGGCGCGAGGACGCGGACGCGCACGACACGCTCCTCTGCATCGGGACCGGGAAGGACAAGGACGACCCGAACCGGCTGCGCTTCCACGGCGAGGAGAGCTACTTCAAGTCGCCCGAGGAGATGGCGGCGCTCTTCCCCGGTCGCCCGGCGCTCCTCGCCGAGACGGTGGCGATCGCGGAGCGCTGCGACGTCACGTTCGAGGAAAAGTACCACCTGCCGACGTTCCCGCTCCCGGAGTCGTTCGACGACCCCATGGACATGCTGCGGCACGAGGCCGGGGAGGGCGTGAAGGCGCGGTACGGCGACCCGATCCCGGAGCAGGCGCGCGCGCGGCTCGACTACGAGCTCGGTGTCATCGAGAGGACGGGGTACGCGGGCTATCTGCTCATCGTATCGGACTTCATCCGAGCGGCGCGGGAGCGCGACATCCCGGTCGGTCCGGGACGCGGCTCGGCGGCGGGCTCGATCATCTGCTACGGACTCGGGATCACCGACGTGGACCCGCTCGAGTTCGACCTCCTGTTCGAGCGCTTCCTGAATCCCGAGCGGGTGTCCATGCCGGACATCGACATCGACTTCTGCTACGAGCGCAGGGGCGAGGTCATCGACTACGTGCGCGAGAAGTACGGACAGGACTCGGTCGGGCAGATCATTACGTTCGGAACCATGAAGGCGCGGGCCGTAGTCCGCGACGTGGGCCGCGTGCTGGGCTTCTCGCCGAGCGACACCGACCGGTTGGCGAAGCTCATCCCCTCGAGCCCCGGGTTCGCGATGACGGTGGCCGAGGCGCGCGAGAAGGTGCGCGAGCTCCAGGAGCTCGACGACAAGGACCCGCAGGTCACGAAGCTCCTCGACTATGCCGAGCGCATCGAGGGGCTGTCGCGTCACAGCTCGGTCCACGCCGCCGGCGTCGTGATCGCACCGGGTCCGCTGGATGAGTACGTGCCGGTGTGTACCGACTCGAAGAGCGAGAACGGGTCGGTGATCACGCAGTTCGACATGAACTCGCTCGAGCGCGCGGGCATGCTCAAGATGGACTTCCTCGGGCTGCGCACGCTCACCGTGATCCACGACGCGTGCCGCATGGTCGAGGAGCGCCATGGCGTCGAAATCGACTGGGACGCGATCGGCCGCGAGGATCCCGAGGTGTACCGCATGCTGGCCAGCGGCCGCACGAGCGGGGTGTTCCAGTTCGAGTCGAGCCTCGCCACCGACAAGCTGCGCGCGATGCGCTGCGACCGGTTCGACGACCTCGTGGCCGTGAACGCGCTCATCCGCCCCGGTCCGCTCGATTCGGGGATGACCGACGTCTACATCAAGCGCAAGCGCGGCTTCCAGGAGGTCGAGTACCCGCACCCCGATCTCGAGGAGGTGCTCGAGCCCACGTACGGAGTCATCACCTATCAGGAGCAGGTGATGCGGGCCGCGAACCTGCTCGCCGGGTTCTCGCTCGCCGAAGCGGACGTCCTCCGGAAGGCGGTGGGGAAGAAGGACGCGGAGCTCACCGACCGCGTGCTGGAAGAGTTCGTGACCCGTGCCGTAGAGCGCGGCAACGAGGAGCGGAACGTGCGCGAGATCGCCGAGATCATCCGCACGTTCGGCCGTTATGGATTCGTGAAGGCGCACTCGGTCGCCTACTCGATCATCTCCTACCGGACGGCGTGGCTCAAGGCGCACTACCCGGCCGAGTTCATGGCCGCGCTGCTCTCCTCGGAGATCGGGAACACCGACAAGGTGGTGTCCTACATCGGCGAGGCCCGCGGGCTCGGGATCCGCGTGCTCGCGCCCTCGGTGGTCGAGTCGCGCTATCGGTTCACGGTGGTCGCGGATCCCGACTCCGCCGACCGCCCGGCGATCCGCTTCGGACTGGGAGCGATCAAGGGCGTGGGCCACTCCGCGATCCTCTCGATCATCGAGGCGCGGGAGGAGGCGCCGTTCGAGTCGTTCCTCGACTTCCTCGAGCGCATCGACCTGAGGCTCAACAACAAGCGGGTGATCGAAGCGCTCATCGGCTCCGGCGCCCTGGACGACTTTGGCGAACGCTCGGCGCTCGCCGCGGGGCTCGACGTGATGCTCAACGAGGCGCAGCTGCGCCGGCAGGACGCCGAAAGCGGCCAGACGAGCCTGTTCATGACGGCCGACGCGGAAGAGGTCGGCCGCCCGGCCCCGCGTCTGCCGCAGGTCGCGCCGTGGAACGAGCGCGACCGGCTGCGCGAGGAAAAGGAGCGCATCGGGTTCTACATCTCGGGCCACCCGCTCGACCGCTACCGCGAGCTGGTGGACCTCTACTCGGTCGAGGCGAACACATCGACGCTTCCCGAGATGCGCGAACGCACGGTCCACGTCCCGTGCGTGATCACCGAGGTCTCGGTGCGCACCTCGCGGCGCGACGGGCGGGAATGGGCCCGGCTGACGCTCGAGGACTTCCACGGTACGGCGACCGCTCTCGCGTTCGGCGACATCTGGCTCGACCACAAGGCCATCCTCACCGACGACCGCCCGGTGCTCCTCACCGGCACCGTGTCGGGGAACTCCCGCGACGACGACGATCCCCCGATCTTCGTCGACGCCGTGCAACCGCTGGCCGACGTGCGCTCGGGCGGCGGTGTGGGGATCCTCATCGAGCTCACCGAGGGGGACGACCTCGCGCCGGGAGCGTTCGAGCAGGCGAAGCGCCTCCTCGAAGCATGTCCCGGCCGCGGCCCGCTCGTGCTCGAATGGCACCGCTCGGGCAACGGGGGCGGCGGGAACGGCGGCTCGCACGGCCCGGACGGCAACGGAGGCGGGCCCGGCCGGAGCCGCGCGCCCGTCACCTCCCGCTTCACGTCCCGGTCGCTGCGCGTGGCGCCCAACGCCGCGCTCCTCACCGACCTCCGCACGCTGCTCGGCGATCGCGTGAAGCTGGTCCGCGAATAGGCGAAACCTCCCGCCGAGCCCGAGGCGTGGGGTGTGGGCGGAAGGCCCCTGCTCGCGCGGGCCGCGCGAGCCCCGCATCTTTCGGATCGGTCCGGTGCGATCCGGGGGTGCAGCCACCGCGCGCGAGCCACGCACCATCCACGCGCGTCTCCGCCGCGTCCCCCCGGCAGCCCGGACCCCCGACGTTTCGACGCATACGAGGCGTGATGCCATGAATACGGATCCCGACGCGCTCGCCGAGCTGCGCGCGCAGATCGACGAGCTGCGCACCATGGCCGAGAGCCGCGGTCTGGACATGACGGACCAGATCCGTCAGCTCGAGTCGCGGCTCGACGGCGCGCACGACGAGGCGCTGGCCGGGCTGTCGCCCTACGATCGCGTGAAGCTCGCCCGCAACCAGGACCGGCCCTTCACGCTGGACTTCGTCGAGGGCCTGTGCGAGAACTTCCTCGAGCTCCACGGCGACCGCTGCTTCCGCGACGACCCGGCCATCGTGGGCGGCTGGGCCACGCTCGGCGGCAGTACGGTCATGGTGATCGGCCACCAGAAGGGGCGGGAGATGAAGGAGAACCTGCTCCGCAACTTCGGCTCGCCGCACCCCGAGGGATACCGGAAGGCCAAGCGGCTCATGAAGCTCGCCGAGAAGTTCCGCCGGCCGGTGGTCACGTTCGTCGACACCCAGGGAGCCTATCCGGGAATCGGGGCCGAGGAGCGCGGGCAGGGCGAGGCGATCGCGGCCAATCTGGCCGTCATGGCCGGGCTGCGCGTCCCCATCGTCACCTGCGTCATCGGCGAGGGGGGAAGCGGCGGCGCACTCGGGATCGCCGTCGCCGACCGGGTGCTGATGATGGAGAACGCCATCTACTCGGTGATCTCCCCCGAGGGGTGCGCGGCGATCCTGTGGCGGAGCCGCGACCACGCCGCCGAGGCGGCCGAGGCCCTCAGGCTCACCGCCGAGGACCTCCACGATCTGGCCGTGATCGACGAGGTCATCCCCGAGCCTCCCGGCGGGGCCCACCTCGCGCCCGGCGAGGCGATCGAGGCCGTAGGGGAGGCCATCCGGCGACACCTGAAGGAGCTCTCGAAGCTCGACCCCGATGATCTCGTCGCGCGGCGGCGGGAGAAGTACTACGAGATGGGCGCCTGGACCGAGGCATGAGCGAAGCCGGCGGGGCCCCGGGGAACGACGGCGGGGGGAAGGAGCGCGACGGCGAGCGCCCGCGACGGCGCCCCGACCGCGTGCGCCGCGGCCGCAATTCGCGCGGACCGGACTCCCGCGGCCGGGACTCCCGCGACCGCGCCGGCCGCGATCGCGACTCGCGGAGCCGCGCGCCCACGCCGGTCACACGCGCGCCGCGGCCGGCCGGGTCTCGGGGCGCGCCCGCACCCGCCGCTGGCGGGGTCGAGCAGATCGTCGAGATCCAGTTCAAGGGTCTGCGCACCGACTACTTCACGTTCACCCACTCCCTCCCGCTCGGCGAGCGGGAGTACGTCGTGGTCGAAGCGGACCGGGGCCAGGACATCGGCGTCGTGAAGCGGGCCGTCGCGGCCGACTCGCTCGCCTGCGAGGGCGGGTGCGACCACCTCGGCGAGCGCAAGGTCCCGACCCCGGGCAAACGGGTGATCCGGCGCGCGGCGCCGGCCGACGTGAACCGGCTCCTCCAGCTCCGGAGCCAGGAGATGGAGGTACGGCGCAGGACCCGGGAGCTGGTGACCAAGCACAAGCTCCGCATGAAGGTGAGCGAGGCCGAGTGGCAGTGGGACCGCAACAAGCTCACCGTGTACTTCACGGCCGAGAAGCGGGTCGACTTCCGCGCGCTCGTGCGCGACATGGCGCGCACGTTCCGCACGCGGATCGAGCTCCGGCAGATCGGCGTGCGCGACGAGGCGAAGCGTCTCGGCGGACTGGGCCGTTGCCGCCGTGAGCTCTGCTGCCGCTCGTGGCTGCCCTCGATCGAGCCGGTGACGCTCCAGCTCGCCAAGGACCAGAGCCTCTCGCTCAACCCGAGCCAGATCTCCGGGGCGTGCGGGCGGCTCATGAACTGCCTGCGGTACGAGCACGCCATGTACATGCAGGCGAAGAAGCGCTTCCCGGCGGTCGGGAAGGTCGTGCGCACCGCCCGCGGAGAGGAGCGGGTGAAGGCCTGGAACCTGTTCGAGGAGACGGTGTCGCTGGCAGGCGACGAGGGCGAGCGGACCGTCCCGCTGTCCCAGCTCAAGGAGGAGACCCGGGCCGCCCGCCGGGCGCGTCTGGACGGCTGACGGCCGGCGCCCCGCGGGCCGGAGCGGGTCCGGCCCCCGGCGCCGCCACCGACCCGGCTCCCCATCGATCCCGGCCCCCCGGGCCGTCCACGCGGGAGATCCGTTGGCCAAGTTCTATCTGACCGCCGCCATCGACTACTCGAACGGCGAGCCCCACCTCGGCCATACGGTAGAGAAGGTGGGCGCCGACGTCATCGCGCGGTACCGCCGGACCTCGGGCGACGACGTGCACTTCGTCATCGGGATGGACGAGCACGGCCAGAAGGTCGCGCAGGAAGCCGAGAAGCGCGGTGTCTCGCCGCAGGAGTGGGTGGATCGGATCGCCGGGACGTTCGTCGAGGCGTGGGCCGCACTCGGCATCTCGAACGACGACTTCATCCGCACGACGGAGCCCCGCCACGAGGACGGCGTGCGCGCCCTCATGGAGCGGATCCGCGACGCGGGCGAGTTCTACGCCGCCACGTACGAGGGCTATTACTGCTCCGGGTGCGAGGCCTTCAAGAAGGAGGACGAGCTCGTCGAGGGGCGCTGTCCCCTCCATCCGAGCCGCGACATCGAGTGGACCGAGGAGGAGAACTTCTTCTTCCGTCTCTCCGATTACCGCGACCGGCTGCTGGCGCACATCGAGTCGCACCCGGAGTTCGTGCAGCCGGAGAGCCGCCGGAACGAGATCCTCCGTCTCCTCGAAGGGGGACTCGAGGACATCTCGGCGTCGCGGAGCCGGATCCGCTGGGGGGTCGACTTCCCCGGTGGCGACGGGCACTCGGTGTACGTGTGGTTCGATGCTCTCCCCAACTACATCACGGCCGTCGGGTTCCCGGATGGCGAGGATTTCGGGCGCTGGTGGCCGGCCGAGCTCCACATCATCGGAAAGGACATCACGCGCTTCCACTGCGTGATCTGGCCCGCGATGCTGCTCGCGGCGGGGCTCGAGCTCCCGCGCAGCGTGTGGGCGCACGGGTTCATCAACTTCTCCGGCGGCAAGCTCTCGAAGTCGGCCGGAAAGTCGCTGGAGCTTCCCGAGCTCATCGCCCGTCACGGTCCCGACGCGCTCCGCTTCTTCCTCATGCGCGAGATCCCGTGGGACTCGGACCGGGACTTCGCGTCGGCCGACGACTTCCTCGCGCAGCTCGACCAGCGCTACACGACCGATCTCGCGAACGACCTGGGCAACCTCCTCAACCGCGTCGTTTCGATGGTCTCGAAGTACCGGGACGGCGTCGTGGCACGGACAGGCGGGGAAGGTGGCGCGACGGGTGCGCTCGCCGAGCGCTCGAACGAGGGTGGCGCGGATCTGGATGGGGCGACCACCGAGGCGCTCGCCACGTACCGCGAGCGCATGGACGGCTACCGGCTCCACCTCGGGCTCGCGACCGCCCTCGAGCTCGTGCGCGCCGCGAACGGGTTCGTGGACGAGATGCGGCCGTGGGCCCTCGCGAAGGCCGAGCGAGACGGCGCGGGTCCCGAATCCCTCGACCGGGTGCTCGGTCAGCTCCTGCGCGCGCTCGCCGCGACCGCCGCGATGATGGCGCCCTTCATGCCTGAGAAGTCCGCCGAGATCTGGAAGGCCGTGGGCGGAGAGGGGGAGATCCCGCCGTTCGCCGCGCTCGCTGCGGCGATCGCGGATCTGGGGCCGGTGCGCCCGGGACCGGTGCTCTTCCCCCGGCCCGAGTAGCGTCCGCCGGAACGCACGACCCGGGGCTCCGCGGCTTCGTGGGGCGGTCGCCCCTCAGGGTCCCCTATGGGGAATTGCGAATCGCAAGAAAACCATAGGGGCCGGGACGGACATCCAGCCGCCCGGCCCCGGGGGCGCGCGGGCTCAGCCGTCGCTCTCGTCGTCTCCGTCGTCCCCACCGTCATCGCCGGCCGAGCGGCCACGCGTCACCGTGCGGTCGATCTCGTGGTCGCAGATGAACCCGGTGATGGACTTCGTGTGCGTGGCCGGGTCCCACACCACGTGGATCTCGTAGCCGCACTCGCCCGAGCGCCCGTCGCTCGTCTCCCACGTGAAACGGCCCTCCTGGTCGTTCGTCTGGAGCCCCACGTACTCCCCGTTCTCCTTGTGCCTGTGCCCCTCGAACGTGCCGCCGCCGTGGATGGTGATCACGAGGTCGCCCCGTGCGCGCGCGCAGCGCTCGATGGACTTCTCGCCCGAGACGTCCACCGTCACCGACCCGGTCTCGCGGTCGACGACGTGCGTGCCGGTGCCCGTCGCCACGATCTGGCCGCCGTTCCGGCAGGGGCGGGTGCGCGTGAATTCGAACTCGGTCGTGATCGGGACTGCGGAGAACGCGATCTCCGCGTCGCTCGTCGGCGCGACCGCGGGCCGCGCGTCGATCTCGCCGTCGAGCACGACATCGAGGAGATCCGACTGACCCTCGGCGATCTCGAGCGCTTCGGACATCTGGAGGTCTCCCTGCGCGGGGCCCGTCGCGCCCTGATCGCTGCACGCCACCGCGAACGCGAGGAGAGCCGCGAGGCCCAGCCCCTTCCGATTCCGGTTCATCATCCGATCCCTCCTGCGGCGCACGCCGCTCTGTCGTTGGCACTGGCGCTCGGACCTGAGACGCGGCCGACTCCGGATCCGTTAAACGGCCCTCCTCGGGGCCCTTCGTGCGCGAGACCGTTCCCCCGAGCATCGACGGGTGGTGCGCGGGTTGCACCGTTACGGGGGTCGGGAGGGTGGTGGAATCGCCGGAAGACCGCGCGATCGCGGACGTTACTCGGTTGACAGTCCGCGGGGGCCAGGGGTAGTCTGTGACAACTTTTTTCCAGCTTACAGCAAGAACTGCCGCGGTCCTGCGCCGCTCGTTCCGTGACCTGTCCGACGGTACGGCGACTCTCGTGGCGGAATTGCGTGCCCGAGTCCTCTCGCGAGCGAGGCCCAGTCACAGCGTGAAGAGACCCTCCTACTGGATCATCCAGATCCTCCCCGAAGGCAGCGGCTCGTCGCACAGCTATCGGCTGCAGAAGCGAACCGCCCTCCTCGCCGTCGGGGGCCTCGTGGGACTGGTCGGACTCACCTCCATGTTCTTCCTCGGGATGCTCGGGCGCGGGGACGCGATCGACGAGCTTCGCCGATACCGCGCGGAGAACCAGGAGCTCATCGCCACGCTCGACGGGATGGAGGGGCGCACGCGCCGGCTCGGCCAGGCACTCGACGACCTCGCCGCGCGCGAGCACCGTTTCCGGCTCGTCGCGGGCCTGCCCCTGTACGAGTCCGATGTCTACGACGTGGGCGTGGGCGGGCCGGGCGGCTTCGAATCGGTGGGTGCGGGGCTCCTCGGGGTCGCGCCCGATCTGGCCAAGACGGCGACCGACGTGACGCTGGACCTCGACCAGCTCCTCCGCCGCGCGGAGCTTCTGGCGACGAGCCTGGGCGAGGCCGCCGATTCGGTGGTCACGAAGCGCGACCAGTTCGGCCGCATGCCGGCCATCTGGCCGGTCCTCGCCGAGGATTCCTGGATCTCCTCGGGCTTCAGCTATAGCCGTCTCCACCCCCTCCTCGGCTACCGCCGTCCCCACCCCGGCATCGACATCTCCGCGGCCGAGGGGAGCTACGTGATCGCCTCCGGTGGCGGTCGGATCGTGTTCGCCGGCCCCGAGCGTGGATACGGTCGGATGGTGGAGATCGACCATGGCGACGGATACCGCAGCCGCTACGCCCACCTCGGACGCGTCGACGTGCGGCTCGGACAGACCGTCGATCGGGGGTCCGTGATCGGCGGCGTGGGACGCAGCGGGCTCACCACCGGACCGAACCTCCACTACGAGGTGCTGAAGGACGACCGCCCCGTGAACCCCTGGAACTACCTCCTCGACGACACGAGCTACCGCCGCTAGGGCTCGCTTCTTACATTCCCGAGCTTGTCCGGCCCCCGGGGCGACGCCCGGGCCCGCCGTTCTCACATGTACCCGAGCTGGAGCCGATCGATGCCGAAGTCCCGTCTCGCGATCCTTCTCCTCTCGCTCGCGCCCATGCTGGCGGCCTGCGGTAGCAGTCTCACGGTCGAGGTGCTCACGGAGCTGGGGGAAGAGGCAGCGCCCGTCGAGAACCTCGAGGTCCAATTCCTCCCGTTCGACCGCGATTCGCTGTTCGAGGCGCTCGCCGGGCGGGCATCGGAGCCGGAGCCGCAGGTGCCCACGGAGCTCCAGGCGCAGTTCGACAGCGTGCAGGCGCTCCAGACCACCTGGCGGGACGCGGAGAGCCGCTGGAACGAGGTCCGCGACAGCCTGCGCCAGCTCTCCCAGCGACTCGAAGGCCTCGACCGGCGCAGCCGCGACTACCGGCAGCTGTTCGATGCGTTCGGGCCTCTGGAGCAGCGGGAGCGGGCGCTGAACCGACAGCGGCAGCAGTCCTTCGAGACGTTCACGGCGCTCCAGCAGGCCACCCAGACGCGTCTGGATTCGGTGCGGGCCGTGATCCAATCGTGGGAGGACGTCGCCTTCGCGGAGTACGCGGACCTCCGGGACGACCTGCTGGAATCGCTGGGACGGGAGATCGTGTTCGACACGACCAATGCGCAGGGCACGGTCACCCGGAAGCTGCCGGGCGGAGCGTGGTGGGTGCACGCGCGGGTGGCGGTGCCCTCCGGCGAGCTGTACTGGAACGTACCGACCGATCCTTCGGCCACCGACACGCTGCGTCTCACGCCGGAGAACGCGGAGCGTCGGCTCGCGTTCTGATCGCACTCGCGGGGCCGTCCGAAGGCGTGTAACGCCACCCACTGGAGCTCGTCAGCGACCTGCCAGGACCACCGGCCGGCGACCACGCCGGCCGGTCCCGCGGTCGACACCTCACGTGACGTAGAGAGCAGGCTCGAATGTCGGAGACCCCGGCACGCATCACGCTGGACATAGACTCGGACAAGATCGCGTGGCTCATCTTCGATCTCCCGGGCTCGAAGGTGAACCTGCTGGGCTCCGAGACGATGCGGCTGCTCGATCGGCGCGTGTCGGAGCTCGAGTCGCGCATCGCCACGGGCCAGCCGGTCGCCGTGGTCCTGTGGAGCGGGAAGCCGAAGACGTTCATCGCCGGCGCCGACGTGCGTGAGTTCGCCGGGGTCGATAGCGCGGCCGAAGCGAAGGCGAAGAGCGCCGAGGGTCAGCGCGTCTTCCGGCGGCTCTCCCGCCTCACAGTGCCCGTGATCGCGGCGATCGACGGCGTCTGCCTGGGAGGCGGGACCGAGGCCGCGCTCGCCTGCGACTGGCGTCTGGCCACGAACCGCGCGGCCACGAAGATCGGTCTCCCGGAGGTCAAGCTCGGGATCATTCCCGCCTGGGGAGGGTGTGTGCGGCTCCCCCGGCTCATCGGGGTCCAGCGCGCCCTCGAGATGATCCTCGGCGGGAGCGCGGTGAGCGCCGCGCGCGCGCAGCGCTGGGGGCTCGTGGACCGGGTGTTCCCGGTCGAGGGGTTTCAGAAGGCCGTGCGGCTGTTCGCCATCGACGTGGTCCGCGGCCAGGAGAAGCGGGAGAACGAGTCGCGGAGCGCGTCGCTCACGGACCGCCTGCTCGAGGACACGGGACTCGGACGGAAGATCCTGTTCGTGACCGCTCGCAAGAGGACGCTCAGGGAGACGAAGGGCCACTACCCGGCGCCGCTAGAGGCGATCGACGTGATCGAGAAGACGCTCGACCTGTCGATCGACGAGGCGCTCAAGGTCGAGAACGCCGGTCTCGCCCGCATGTGGGAGACCGAGGCCTCGTCGAACCTGCTGCGGCTGTTCCTGCTGGGTCAGGAGGCCAAGCGCGCGCTTGCGACCGACGTCGCGGAGAAGGCCCGCGAGGTCGAGCGCGCGGCCGTGCTCGGCGCCGGCGTCATGGGGGGCGGGATCGCGGAGCTCATCGCCGCGAACGACGTGCCGGTCACGCTCAAGGACATCGACCAGGACGCGCTCGATTCCGGGCTTCGGCACGCGAACGAGCTGCTCAGGAAGGCGGGCCGGAAGGGGATCCTCGCGGCCGAGGAGGTCGGGCTCAAGTTCGCCCTGATCCACGGCACCCTCGAGTACGAGCGCTTCGACGAGGTCGATCTCGTGATCGAGGCCGTGGTCGAGCGCATGCCGGTCAAGCAGCAGGTGCTGCGCGAGACCGAGAAGCACCTGCCGAAGCACGCCGTATTCGCGACCAACACCTCCGCCCTGTCGGTGACCGAGCTCGCCGGTGCGGGTAAACACCCCGAGCGTGTGGTCGGACTCCACTTCTTCAACCCCGTCCACCGCATGCCGCTCGTGGAGGTCGTGAGGACCGAGCGCGTCTCGGACGAGGCCCTGGCCACCGCGTTCGCGTTCGCGACCGCGCTCGGGAAGACGCCCGTGCTCGTGGCCGACCGCCCCGGGTTCCTCGTGAACCGGCTTCTCGGTCCGTACCTGAACGAGGCCGGATATCTGCTCGAGGACGGGGCGGGTGTGGCGAAGATCGACCGGGCGCTCGCCGAGTTCGGCATGCCGATGGGTCCGTGCCGCCTGCTCGACGAGGTGGGCTTCGACGTCGCCGAGCACGTGGCGCGCGAGATGGCGCGCGCGTTCGGCGATCGCATGAGGCCGGCGCCCGTCGTGAGCGCGCTCAAGGAGGACGGCCGACTGGGGCGGAAGAACGGGCGGGGGTTCTACGTCTACTCGAAGGGGAAGCAGCAGGGCGTCGACCGCGAGGTCCAGCGCCGGTTCCCCGGGAAGGACGAGATCTCGCCGGACGAGATCCGCGACCGGTGTCTGTACCTGCTCGTGAACGAGGCCATGCGTGCGCTGGCCGACGACGTGGTCGCCACTCCGGGCGAGGTCGATCTGGCGATGGTGCTGGGCACGGGCTTCCCGCCGTTCCGCGGCGGTCTCCTGCGCTGGGCCGACGGCGTCGGAGCGGAGCGCATCCGCGATCGGCTGGTCGAGCTCGAAAAGGCCCACGGGCCGCGCTTCACCCCCGCACCGCGTCTGGTCGAGGTGGCGGAGAGCGAAGGGTCGTTCGCTCCTGATTGAAGGGCTCGACCTCTTCGGGGCGCGCCGACGCGGGCTCAGGGACGCACGGCGCATCCCGGCCTCCGCCCCGCGGATCGTGGCCGAGATCCGCCGCGGACCGGAGCGCGTGGACCGCTTCGAGCAGGAGCTGCTCGTCGACGCTCCGGATCACAAGATCAGCCTCCAGGTCGTCGGTCCCGAGCTCGCCCCCGTCCGCATCGACCCGAACACGACGCTCCGCTCCGGGGCCCTCCTCGTGTGGTACGTATGGCCCGGCGAGCCGTACGAGATCGGCGCCTTCCACGATCCGGCCGATACGTTCCTCGGCCATTACGTGAACATCATCCGCCCGCCGGCCATCGAGCCCGGCCGCTGGCGGATCGACGACCTGTTCGTGGACGTGTGGGTGCCCGCCGAAGGCGAGCCCGTCCTGCTCGACGCCGACGAGCTCGAGGAGGCGCACGAGCAGGGCTGGTTAACAGACGAGGACGCGGAGCGCGCCCGCCGCGTGGCGTCCGAGCTCCTCGAGCGGGCCCGCGGGGGCGACTGGCCGCCGTCGCTCCTACGGCGCTGGACGCCGGATCTCGTCCCCGCGCTCCGGAGGCGGCGCGACCACCCCGGGACGTTCTACGCCGCGCGGCTCTCGGGCCGCATCATCGCCTACGGGCTCTACCTCATGGGCGCCGTGTCCGCGACCTCGGTCGCGTTCGCGGCGTTCACGGGGGCGTTCTCGGGCTCCGATGCCGCACAACGTGTCTGGGCGTGGACCCTGCTCGGCGAAGCCGTGGTGCTCCTGCCGCTCGCGCTCGGCGGAAAGCTCCCCGCCACGTTCTGGCCGCGTCCGGCGCTCGTGGACGAGCGCTCGCTGTTCGTGGCCACGCTCGCCTCGGGTCTCGCGGTCCTGGGGCTCAACGAGCGCGCGGAGTGGACGGGGGCTCTGCTACCCGTCTATGCTGTGCTGGGGCTCTTCTCGACGATCTTCGCCGTGTGCCGCATCCGCTTCGACCGCCAGATCCCGGCGTTCGCGCTGGCGGGGGTGCTGGTCACCCTGACCGCGCTGTGGATCCTGCTCTGAACCGCGCCGAACGCTAGCCGCCGCGCCGATCCGCCCCCAGGGCGCGGACCCAGTCCTCGATCAGGTAGGCGCGCGCCGCGGGCTCCGCGAAGTCCCGGGGCTCGATCTCGACCATGAGGAAGCGGCCGTCGGCGGCCACGTCGTAGTACTCGCGGCCCAGGAGACGGGTGCCGTCCACGCCGAACAGCCGGGTCGGCGCGCTGAAGACGGGCACGTCGCCGTCCCGCATCACGCGGACCGCCATCAGCTCGGCGTCGTCCCAGTAGAAGAGCTCGCGGCCGTCCGCGCTCCACCGCGGCTCGCGGCCCCCGTCGAGCGAGATCTGCCAGCGACCGCGTCCGGCGGGATAGGTCGTCACGAACACCTCCGGGAACCCGGTGCGGCCCCCCAGATACGCGAGGAGCTCGCCGTCCGGCGAGAGGGTCGCGTCGCCCTCGTGCTGGTCGGTCTGGATCACGGCCCGCGGGTTCGCGTCGCCCACGAGCGGAACGGACCAGATGTCGGCGCCGGTGAGCTCGTCCCGGCGCTGGTAGATGAGGTGCGTGCCGCTCGGCGAGAACGCGCCCACCACACCGCCCCCGCCGGGGCCCTCGTCAAACGTCCGTGGCGTGCCCGTGCCGTCCACTCGCCGGACCAGGAGACGGGTGCGGCCCTGGCGCTCGGCCGTGTATCCGACCTGTTCGCCGTCGGGGGACCAGAACGGAAAGTCCTGCGCTCCGTCATCGCTCACCGTGAGCGGGGCTCGCGTGCCCGCGGCCAGGTCGTAGATCCAGATCTGGCGGCGCTCTCCCTCGACCCCCGAGGCCGCGGCGTGGACTCCGTCGGGTGACAGCCGCGGCGCGGAGATGTCGAGCTGCGGGCGGCCGACCCGTTCGACCACGCGCCCCTCGCGGTCGACCCACACGAGCCGCGAGCTCCGGCGCCGTTGGCGGACGACGACGAGCGACCCGTCGGGAGCCGGGTGACCGCCTGTTGCGCTGGCCAGGAGCATGAACGGCTCGCCGGTCGTCTCGCCCGCGCGCTCGTCGAACGCCACGGCCCACAGATCGGTTCCGCGGGCGAACAGGAGGTGACCCGTGGGCGAGTAGCGCGGGTAGCGGAGCTGTTCGCCCGGGAGCTCGACCAGCGTGCGCCGCTCGCCATCGCGGAAGAGCTGGAGCCGCGCGAGCGGCGCCTGGGCGAACACCACGCCGCCCGAGGGGAGCGCGACCGGATCGCGGAACGGAGGCTCCTCGGTCGCGTCCCGCTCCAGGACGGACCGCGCCACGCCGCCGGTGGCCGACATCTCGTACAGCCCGAGCGGCATGCTGAAGACGATGCGGTCGTCCGGCGTCCACGCGGCCTGGTAGTACACCCCCCGGGGAAGGGTCACGAGCTGTCGGGGGGCGGCGCCGTCGACCCCCACCCGCCACAGGATGTCGTCGCGCCGGAACCCGAGCTGCGACCCATCCGACGACCAGAACACGTTGAGCGCCCCGAGCGTCCCGTCGATGGGCCGCTCGAGCCCGTCCGCGAGCGACAGCACCCATATCGACCCGTCGCGGATGAACTGCAGGTGACGTCCATCGGGGGAGAGCGCGCCGTCCTCGAGGGGGAGCGGGATCTGGCGCGCGGGCTCGCGCTCGGGCGTCCGTGCGCGACCCAGCGACCAGCCGGCCAGACCCGCGAGCGCCAGGGCCGCCGCGATCCAGACGGAGGCAACCCGGCGCGACCGCCGCTCGGCGGGCCGCGATGCCGCCGCTTCGCCGGTGGGGTCGGCCAGGAAGCGCTCGAGCATCACGCGCGCCTCGCCGATCCCCTGCAGACGCGTGCGCGAGTTCTTGTCCAGACAGCGCTCCAGGAGACCGCGCAGGATGGCGGGCGTGCCGCGCGGGAGATCGGCCCAGCTCGGCGGCCGCTCGAGGATGCGAGCCAGCGTCTCGGCCCGATCCGAACCCCGGAACGGCCGCTTGCCGGAAAGCATCTCGAACAGCACCGCCCCGAAGGCCCACACGTCCGCGCGGCGGTCCGCGGGGCGCCCCCGGATCTGCTGCGGGCTCATGTAGGCGATCGTCCCCAGCACGTGGCCCGCCTCGGTGAGCGCCTGATCCACGCCGGGGACCGGGCTCAGGTCCCGCCCCGGGGCGGCCAGGGGGTGCACGGTGCGGGCGATCCCGAAGTCGAGCACCTTCACCGTGCCCGTGGGCGTGAGCATCACGTTGGCCGGCTTGAGGTCGCGGTGGATCACGCCCCGATCGTGCGCGACGTCGAACGCCTCGGCGATCTGGAGCGCGATCTCGGCCGCCTCGACGATGGGGATGGGGCCGATCGAGAGCCGCTCGGCGAGCGTCGACCCTTCCACATACTCCAGCACGAGGACGCGCTGGTCCCCGAGCTCCTCGACATCGTAGATCGCGCCGATGTTTGGGTGGTTGAGCGAGGCGAGGACCTGGGCCTCGAGCTTGAGCCGCGCCGCGTGCTCCTCGACTCCCGCGAGGCGCTCGGGGAGGACCTTGAGCGCGACCTTCCGCTCCAGGCGCACGTCCACGCCGCGGTACACGCGGCCCATGCCGCCCTCACCGATGAGCCCGGTCACCCGGTAGTCGCCCACTCGCTGACCGACCTGGATGGACGGAGGGGGCCCCTCGCCGCCCGCGTCGCGCTCGGGCTCCGGGACGGGCGCCGCGGTCTGGCCGCCCGCCTCCGCCACCGCGGCATCCTCGTCGGGGATCCCGGCCCGCATCCGAAGCTCGCCGAAGTACTCGTCCGAGGCTTCGGTCGCATCGAGCAGGTCGCGCACCTCGCGCTCGAGCCGCGCGTCCCCCGCGCACCGCGCCCGCAGGAGGTCGGGCCTCGCGTCGGGCTCGACCTCGAGCGCCTCGGCGAGGATCTCCTGGATCTGGTGCCAGCGTTTCGCGTCCATGCGGTGTCCGGGGGAAATGCGGTCCGCGACGGTCGCCCGGGCGCGGTGCCTGATACTCCGGTCCGTCGTGGTCCCTCGCAACGGTGATCGCGCGCGAAGCGTCGAATCACCGGATGTCACGATACGCGCGCGAAACCCGTATGGTTGCAGCATGAAGCCACGAGCCAGACGCCGTCTCCGATTCCTCGCGGTCTTCGGGGCCTATTTCCTCGGGCTGTGGTTCCTGTGGAACACGCCCGTCGTGTATCCGGTCAAGCTGTTCGTCGTTCTCCTCCACGAGATCAGCCACGGGCTCATGGCCGTCGCGACGGGCGGCCGGATCGTCGCCATCGACATCACGCCGCTCGAGGGCGGGGTGTGCCGGTGCGGTGGCGGGAGCACGTTCCTCACGCTGTCGGCCGGCTATCTCGGGAGCCTCGTGTGGGGCGGGCTCATGATCTGGGGCGCGGACCGGCTCGGCTCGCGCAGCGACTGGCTGACCGCCGGGATCGGTCTCCTCGCGGGCGGGATCACGCTCCTGTTCGTGCGGCAGCCGTTCGCGCTCGCGTTCGGTCTCGCCTTCGGGGCCGGCCTCGTGGCCCTCGCGCTCCGGGCGGGTCCCGCGGTGAACCGCGCCGTGCTCGTGGGGCTCGGTCTCACGAGCTGTCTGTACGCGATCCTCGACATCAAGAGCGACATCATCGACCGCCCTTATGCGGTGTCGGACGCGCGGATGCTGGCGGACCTGACCGGTGTTCCCACGGTCGTCTGGGGGGCGCTGTGGATCGGCATCGCGCTCGCGTTCTGCTTCTTCCTGTTCCGTTGGGCCTGGAGGCGGGCATGAGGGGGCCGGGTGATCCGCCGGCGAAACGAGCGAGCCGAAGGACGAGCGAGGGACGCGTGAGGCGATGCGAGACGTCCACGAAACGACCGTGTGACCCTGGCTCGCGCCGGACCCTTCCGATCCTCGCGGGAAGCCTCCTCCTCGCCGCGTGCGGAGGCGCCCCCGGTGGCGGGCTCGAGGTCGTGGAGCGCGACAGCGCCGGGGTGACGATCGTCGAGAACCCGCTGCTCCAGGAGGCCGCCGCGTTCGCGACGGTGGACCCGACTCCGCTCCTCGAGATCGGGGCGCTCGATGGGCCGGCGGAGTACCAGCTCTACATCGTCCGGGACGCGCACCGCTATCCGGACGGCCGTCTCGCGATCGCGACCGGGGGCTCGCACGAGGTGCGCTTCTACGACGCGGACGGCCGGCACCTCCGCTCGACGGGTGGAGAGGGCGAGGGCCCGGGCGAGTTCCGGAACGTGGTGAGCCTGTGGCCGCGGCCGGGCGACAGCCTGTGGGCTTTCGACAGCCGCAACCGGTCCTTCACGGTCCTCGACCCCGCCGGCGAGTTCGTGCGCACGCACCCACTCGGCGTCGACGCGTCCTTCCGGATCCCGCAGGGCACGTTCGACGACGGCACCGCACTCGTCCAGACCGCCACGGTGTTCACCGCCGGCGAAGAGCGCACCGGTCTCCAGCGTGTTCCCGTGGACGTCGGCCTCTATCGGCCCGATGGCTCGCTGGTGCGCTCCCTCGGCGAATGGCCCGGAAGCGAGATGTTCGTCTCCGCCGAGGAGGGGCGCATGGCGGTTCGGGGACTCGTCTTCGGCCGCGAGCTGTTCGCGATCGCGGCCGGAGACCGGGTCGTGATCGGGTCGAGCGACGTGCGCGAGTTCCGCTTGCTCCGCCGCGGCGGCGAGACGGAGCGTATCGTCCGCGTCGCCGGTCCGCTCGATCCCGTGGCGACCGGCGCGTTCGAGCGGCACGTGGAGGGAATCCTCGAGACGTCGGCCAACGACGACTTCCGCCGGTTCTGGCGGAACATGTTCGACGCGATGCCGCGGCACGAAACCTACCCGGCCTACTCCGAGATCCGGGCCGACGCGGTGGGGCGCATCTGGGTCGCCGACTATCGTCCGCCGGGAGTGGAGCGCAGCATGTGGACGGTGTTCGGGTCCGACGGGTACATGCTCGGCCGCGTCCGGACGCCGGACGGCCTCCGCGTCGTCGAGATCGGAGAGGACTACGTCCTGGGGATCTCGCGGGACGAGCTCGAGGTGGAGCGGGTCCGTCTGTACGGTCTCGAGCCCGCCGGACCGGGCGAGCGGATAGACGGCTGAGGCCTCGCCGACGCGGCGGGCCCCGTGTCAGACCGGCGCCGCGCCGCCCGTCGCCGCGCCCGTCCGCTCCTCGCGCAGCACCCGCGCCCGGCCGCTCGCGGCGAAGACGAGGAGGACGAGCCCCGTGAGCCACGCCCCGGCCGAAAACCCGAGATCGAGCTGCGTCGCGAGCAGGATCCCCGCCGCCCACAGGATCGCGGCGAGCGCGGCGAACATGCGCATCCCGTACAGGAACGTGAACGGCAGGTAGTGCGCCCCGAGGGCGACCATGAACGCGGGATAGAACCACTCCAGCCGGTAGAGCGCGGCGGCACCCACGATCGGGAGGCAGAGGGGCAGCACGAACGCCACCTGCGCCCCGAGCGCGTAGAGCGTGTTCCCGGGGCTCACGGCGCCGGGGCGGCCGATCAGCCGCAACCCGACGCGCGTGAGCGGGAAGATGAGGACGCCTCCGATGACGAGGAACCAGATCCCCGCCGCGGGGGATAGCGCGGTCGCCAGCGCGCCGGACACGAGCCACAGAATCGCGGACACGAGCTGACCCACGAACCCGCCGAGAAACGCGGAGCGCATCTCGCGCTGGGCGTCGGCGATCCGCATCCCGCCGGGGATCGCCGCGCCGGTCGCGCTCATCTCGGGGCCACGTCGGGCACCGGCAGATCGAGGCGCTCCAGAAACGCGTGGAAGCGGGGATCGGCCCGCAGCTCCTCGGGCGTCGCGAGCGCGCCCATGTACGCGATCTCGTGGTCGCGCATCTCGTACGATCGCTCCAGCCATTCGATCGCGCGGTCGGTGTCCCCGCCCCACGCGAACAGGTGCACGATGTTGTTCGGCTTGACGAACATGTGCTCGGAGCGGGCGGCCAGTGTCTCCGCGCCCCGCACCATCGCGGCGCGGGGGCCGGCTCCGTCGTCCGAGAGCGCCGCCACCATCTCCTCATCCCCCAGGAGCTCGAAGTACCGGACGTAGTGGCGGAGTCCCTCACCGGTCCGTCCGAGATGGAAGCTCGGGAAGGCGAGCCCGAAGGCCGCGAGCGGGTTGGGAGGCACCTTCTCGAGCTGCGCGATGGCTTGCTCGTACCGTCCGGTCAGACCGAGCTGGATCCCGTACAGGAGCTGCGTGAACGGGTTGTACGGATCGATCTCGAGCGCCCGCTGGATCTGCTCGTCGCTCTCCTCGACCCGGCGCAGCATGGCCAGGAAATGCGAGTAGAAGATGCGCGCCTGGGGCTCGTTGGGATCCAGCTCGATGGCGCGCCGGTACGCCTTCTCCGCCCGATCCCAATCGAACTCGAACCAGGTGTACCCCTGGGCGAGCGCCTGCTGACCCTCGGCGAGGTTCGGATCGAGCTCGACCGCCCGGTTCGCGGTCTCGCGCCACCTGGGCCCGATCTCGGTGGCCGGAGCCATCCCGAGGACGGCCTTCGAGCCCCAGATGAGCGACATGCCCGCGTAGACGGGCGCGTAGTCCGGCTGGATCTCGAGCGCGGCCTCGTAGTACTGGAGCGCCCGATCCAGATCGTGCGGGTTGAAGCTCTGCTGGTGTACGCGGCCCCGCATGTACTTCTCGTACGCCCGCGGGTCGACGGGAGGCTTCTCCGGCTTCCGTGTCCGCGGTCCGAGCGCGCCGTGGATCTCCTGCGCGATCGACGACGAGACCTCGCGATACAGCGAGAACACGTTCGAGAGGTCGGCATCGTAGGAGCCCGACCACAGGCCCTCCTCGGTGCTCGCGTCGACCAGCCGCGCCTGGACGCCGATCGTGTCGCCCGCCCGGAACAGCGAGGATTCGACCACCGCCTCGACCGCCAGCTCGCTGCAGATCTCCCGCACGGGCTTCTCGGTGTCCTGGTACTGGAGCACCGACGTGCGGGCCAGCACGGCGACGTCGCCCTGACCGAGCTGTGAGATCAGCGCCTCGTGAAGCCCCAGGATGAGGAATTGCTGCTCGGGGTCGCGGGTGATGTTGACCGGGGGAAGGACCGCGAGCCGCTTCCTGCCCACCGGGGCCACCACCGTCTCGGCCTTGAGCGTCCCGGCGAAGGCCCGCGGCGACTCGAACCGCTCATCGGGCTCCTTCGCGAGCGCGCGACTCACGGCGCGATCCACGAACAGCGGGACCTCGGGATCCAGCGACCGGAGGCTCGGCGCGGGCTTCGCGGCGTGCTGCGCGAGGAGCGCGTGGGGCATTGCCGACCGGAACGGTGGGTGTCCCGCGATCATCTCGAACAGGACGCAGCCCATCGCGTACACGTCGCTCCGTCCGTCGATCGCATCGGGCCCGAACGCCTGCTCGGGGCTCATGTAGGCCGGCGTGCCGACCACGATGCCGGTGCCCGTGAGCCGCTCGCCGCCGGCGGCCTCGACGGCCCGCGCGATCCCGAAATCCGCCACGATCGCCTGATCTCCCGCGAGCAGGATGTTGCCCGGCTTGATGTCGCGGTGGATCACGCCGCGGTCGTGCGCGTAGGCGAGCGCCGAGGCGACCTGGTCGATGATGCGGATGGCCTCGAGCACCGGGAGCCTCTTGTCGCGGTCGAGCCGGTCACGGAGCGACTCCCCGTCCACGAACGGCATGACGTAGAAGAGCGACCCGTCCGCCTCGCCCGAATCGATGAGCATTAGGATGTGCGGGTGCGTGAGGCTCGCGCAGATCTCGATCTCGCGCGCGAACCGGGTGGGGCCGATCGCCTGGGCGAGCTCCGGACGCAGGACCTTGACGGCCACCTTGCGCCGGTGCTTGACATCCTCGGCGAGGTACACGGTCGCCATGCCGCCCTGCCCGAGCTCACGCTCGAATCGGTAGGAGCCGGAGAGGGCGTTCGTGAGCCGGGCGGGGATGTCGCTCATACGGTCAAGCTAGGGGGCGCGTCCGGAGCGGGCGAGACCGCCGGGCACGGGCGTCTCCCCCGAGCGTGACCGGCGGTTTAGGTTCAATGACCCGTGGGGCCGTTGGACCGCGTCGCTCGATCCCGGAGTCCGGCCCCCGACACCTTCGCGGAGGTTTCTCCCGTGAGATATCGGTCGGTGGTTCCGGTCGCCTTCCTCGTCGCGGCGTGCGCCGGGACCGGCGGATTCCAGGCCGAGTTCGTGGACGCCTGCACCTCCTCGACTAATATGGACGAGGCCGTATGCGAGTGCATGGCCGAGAAGGCCGAGACGGACCTGAACGAGGACGAGCGCGAGTTCGTGCTCGCCGCGCTTCAGGACGATGAGGCGCGGACCGCCGAGCTCCAAACCGAGCTCGGCGTGGACGGCGCGATGCGCGCCGGCATGTTCATGACGAACGTGGCGGCCTGCGCGATCGAGGAGATGGAAGAGAACTGAGGCCTCGACCGGGACCTCCGGGACGGGCCCCGGCGGGTCTCGATGCCGGAGCGTTGGTGCGGAGGTCGAGGAGCTCGGCCTCGACGTACACGAACTCGCCGTCATCGAGGTGCCAGCGGCCCTCGCCGCGGGCGCCGGCGCGTCTCGAGCCGAAATCCCGGTAGTCCGAGAGCGGGGTCGACCAGCGCCGCCTCGTGAACAGACTCCCGTCGGCAGATGCGGCAAGCCGGTCGTCGGAGACGAAATCGACCAGCTCGTGAGCCACGTTGAAGCAGAGGGTGGCGCCGACCGTATTCTCGCCGACCGTGTAGCGCGCCTCGACTGTCCGCCCATCGAGCGCGTGCCATTCGATGGCGTGATCGACCAGGGCACCCGGGGCGAGCACGCAGAGATCGTTGAACAGGGTCACGGACTCGGCCTTCGTGAGCTCGGGGCCCGCGGCGCTCACCAGCGGGAAGAGCGACAGCAGCCGCACGCGCATCGTGGCGGCCCCTTCGCGGAAGACGTGGAACACGTCGACGGGGAAGGCTCCCCGGCGGGCATCCATGAGATAGAGCCGCGCGGGTCCGTCGATGAAGTTGTGCTGCCGGGCGGTGAACTCCATCCACGGATCCTCCGGCGTGCCGCGGATGCGGCCGCGCCACGTCGACGCGAAGTGGTTGACGCGCGGTTGACCGACCGCCCCCGAGAGGCGGACGTAGCGGCGCACCGGATCGGGAAGGTGCGCGAGATCCTCATCGGTCAGGGTGGTCGTCGGCGCCGACCGCGCGAGCCGCTCACCGATGGCCCTCCGGTATTCCGACCGGAACGAGAGGGGCCCCTGCGACGCGAAGCCGTAGACCACGCCGGCGAGCACGAGAGCGTTCGCGATCG
>Ga0299914_10000330_pt1 | contig 28171 bp, 21 predicted proteins | sample RVTome_10_FD_201361 | JGI IMG/M metagenome (GOLD analysis project Ga0299914, IMG submission 201361) | Soil microbial communities from uranium-contaminated site in the Upper Colorado River Basin, Wyoming, United States - RVT153D57 (version 2) ... | reverse complement strand
GCGACCGTCAGCCCGAACTCGCCACAGAGGCTGCGGATCGCGTTGATCAGCATGGTCCGCTGCCGGACCAGCAGCTCGCGGGCGCGATGCAAGGTCAGCACCGACTGCTGCTCTGCGCTCTTCACAGCCGCAAACCGCATCGTCGGGCGAAGCGCCGCCTCGACGATCGCTTCGGCATCGGCCGCATCGGACTTGTTGGTCTTGACGAACGGCCGCACGAACTGCGGCGGGATCAAGACCGGCGCATGCCCGAGGGCGCGCAGCTCCCGCGCCCAGTGGTGCGCGCTCGCACCCGCCTCCATGGCCACCCGACAGGGCGGAAGCGCTTGGAAGAAGCGGAGCATCTGCGTGCGCCTGAGCTTCCGCCGCAGCACGGGCCGACCCCGTGCGTCGGCGTCATGCAGCTGGAACACGTGCTTCGCCAGATCGAGACCGACGATCGATACCTCCATCACGGACAGCTCCCTCTCAAAGATCGGCACCAAGGCCGATCATCGCCCCAACCGGGGGCGTCCATCCCAACAACTCCACGTCGAGCATCTTGATCAGGTCGGCAGCGTGGTCTTCTTCACGCGCGAGGGCGAGAGCTCTACCCGGCCGAGCAGGCGCAAATCCTCCGGCTGCTCTTCGAACGGATGTCGCGTCCGATGGCATTTCCGTTGCGCTTCAGGGGTGCAGGCGAGTGATGATGGCATCTTGATCAGGTACCCGGACGATTTACACGCGCTCTTCCTTCTTCTACCCGCCCAACGGTCTCTCCCCACCGCCTGACAACATCATTCTCGATGTCGAAGAGATCGAGAACCCGGCCGACACTATGGTTGATTACATCATCAAGTGTCGCTGGCTGCGCATAGAACGCAGGCACGGGCGGCATAACGATTGCGCCCATCTCCGTCACCTGCGTCATGGCGCGCAAATGGCCGAGGTGCAGAGGCGTTTCGCGTACTGCCAAAACGAGCCTTCGACGCTCCTTTAGGACAACGTCCGCTGCTCGAGTTAGCAGGCTGGAGGTCACGCCCGTAGCAATTTCCGAGAGGCTGCGGATAGAGCAGGGGGCGACGATCATCCCCATAGTCTGGAAGGAGCCGCTCGAGATTGAAGCTCCGATATCGTCGACCCGGTGCACGATGTCCGCAATCGCTTTGACGTCCGAAACCTTGATTGGCAGCTCATAAGCAAGTGTCACCTGCGCAGAGCGGGTCATCACGAGATGTGTTTCGATGCCTATCGTCCGCAAGATCTCCAGCGTCCGAACACCATAAATTATTCCGGACGCACCGCTGATGCCGACGATAATCCTTCGCCTTGTCATACTGGGCTCGCGCTTCGCCTCATGCCGCGCCTCCGAACTTCCATAAAGGTCGTTTTCAAAGTTATCGACTTGCCCTACACACAGAGCTGCTGTGAAGGCATAAACCGACAGCAATCTTGTTGTTGATTGTCAAGCCTCACCGCGACCGCCGGGACGGCCGCCACTTCAGGAACAGCCGTTCAAACAGGGCGACTGCACCGATGCCGAGCGACGTGAATACCGTAATAGACAGGAGCGCCGCAAAAACCAGCGCGGTGTCCATTGTGAACTGTGCAGATAGGATCAAATAGCCGATCCCGCGGTTTCCGCCGATGAACTCGCCCACGATCGAGCCGACCAGCGCCAGCGGAAACGCAACCTTCAGCGCATCGGCAATGTAGGGCAGGGCGTTCATCAGGCGGACTTTGAAAAAGATTCGAAATGCAGAGCCACCAGACAGTTTCGAGAGATCGAGCATGTCGGTTTCGATCTCTCCAAGCCCCGACAACGAGTTCACGAAAATCGGAAACAGGGCCAGCAGGAAGGCGAGTAGGATCTTCGATTCGATTCCGAGGCCGAACCAGATGATGAAAAGCGGTGCGATGGCGATTTTGGGAATGCCGTTGAAGGCCGCGAGGAAGGGCAGAACGATTCCCTTGATCGCAGGAACGTAAATGACGAGCAGCGCCAGGAGCACGCCGAAGCCGAGCGCGATCGTCAGGCCGATCAGAGTGGTCATCGCCGTGAAGCCGAGATGGTGGAGCTGGACGGCGAAGGTGTCGACGAAACGAGCGAAAATATCCGAGGGAAGGGGCAGAACGTAGCTCGGCACGCTCGTAAATGAGATCCCGTATTGCCAGACGGCGATCAGGCCGACCAGAAACAATAGTGGCTTCGCCCAGCTTGCGACGTGCTGCATCCGATTCCTCGTCTTCCTCGACCACGCGGTAGCTAATCGCCCCAGCCGACGGTGATGTTGCTGCGCACCGTCGCCGAAAGCTCAATGAAGCGGTGAGCCGTGAGCGTATCGGTGTCGCGCGGACGCGGAAGGTCGATCTCGACGATCTCGCTGATGCGGCCCGGCCTGTCGGTCATGACGATGACGGTGTCCGACAGAAGCACCGCTTCGGAAATGCTGTGGGTAACGAAAAGAACGGTGTTGCGGCTCGAGCTCCATATCCTCTGCAGCTCGAATGCCATGCGTTCGCGGGTGATGATGTCCAGGGCGCCGAATGGCTCGTCCATCAGGATGATGGAGGGATCGAGGAGCAGGGCGCGGCAGATCGCCACCCGCTGCTGCATACCGCCGGACAGCTCGTAAGGGTAGCTGTTCTCGAAACCGCCGAGCCCTGCGGTCTCCATCAGCGTTTGCGCCCGCTCACGATAGTGCCTGGCGCTCAGGCCGCGCATCTCGGCGACGAAGAGAATGTTGCCGAGCGTCGTGCGCCAGGGGAGCAGGACGGGGGACTGGAACACCATCCCGACGTCCTGTATCGGCCGGCTCACCACCTCGCCGCGCACGCGTATCGTTCCGCTCGTCGTCGTGACGAGCCCGGAGATCATCCGCAAGAGGGTCGATTTTCCGCAGCCGCTCGGCCCGACGATCGAGACGAACTCGTTCTCCCGAATTCGAAACGACAGCTCGTCCACGGCCAGCACCGATTCGAACTTCTTGGTGAGGGCGGCGATTTCCACGATGGTTGGCGCTTGGTCCCCGGACGGCCTCGCCTGCGCGCCGACATCTTCCTGTTCAGCCAGATGGAGCATGCCGTATCGATCCTCCTGATCCCCAGGCGTGTCCGGTTGCCGCCCTGGGGCGGGAAGGCCTGCCGGATAGGCCGCCTCCCCGTCTTCGTCGGCGTGGTCTTTCCACTGGCCTGGCCGGGCCGTCCGACAGCGGCTGCGGCGCTAGTCAGTTCCCGAGACCATGCCTTGCTCGAATACGGCCTGCGGCGGGATGTCCGCATCGACCTCGAGGGCCTCCTTCACGAGGTCGATCGTGCTCGCCACCCGGTCCTCGGTCGCCACACCGTACCCATGTTCCTCCACATAGTCCGTGTTGATCGCGACGATCGATTGGGTCCATTGGGTCAGGCTCGTCTCACGGTCGAGCGTCGGATTGTGCTTGACCATGATCTCCGCCGTCTCTTCGGGGTTCTCGATGGCGTATAGCACTGCCCGTGCAGTTGCCTCGGCAAAGGCCTTCACCTCGTCCGGCCGCTCGGAGATACGGTCGGCATGCGTCACGAGGAAATAGCCGAACACGTTGTAGCCCCAGTCGGCGAAGGAGGAGAAGTGGACCTCCTGGTCTTGACCCGAAGCCACCTTCATCAGAGCCGGAAAATCGCCGTCCAGGGACGCGGTGAACAGGTCGACCTGACCGCTCAGCAGGAGCGAGAAATAGACGCCCGGATCGGCGGCTTCCCAGCTGACGCTCTCCGGATCGAGATCGTGCTGACGGAATATGATCGGCACAATGACGCGGGCGCTGTCCGTCAGGGAAGCGGCGATGGTCGCGCCTTCCAACGATTCCGGCGTGGGGTAGGGCTCGCGCGACGCCAGCCCGCTCGTGGTTACGTCCATGAACACGAAAAAGGCCTTCGCGCTCGCCCCCTTCGCAATGGACTGCACCACCGTTCCGGCGTCAGCCATCCCGTAATCAGCCTGACGGCCCTCGATCGCCGACACGACGAAGCCGCTTCCGGTCGCAGGCTGGATCTCGATGTCGAAGCCGGCGTCGCGATAGAAGCCTTTCTCGAGCCCGACGAAATAGGGCGAGTGCCGGCCGTGAAAGGTGTAGTTGGTCAGGAACGTGACCTTCGTGAGCTCGTCCGAACCTGATTGTTGAGCCTGGGTGGGGGCGTTCAGGCCGGCGGCAATGCCGAGCGCGCATAGTGCAAGAAAACATGTACGGATCATCGGATTCCCTCCTTCTCGTCGGAGCTGCTTTGACCGTCTCGGCTCATCCCTTCTTCTTGCTTCTGGCAGGTGCTCTGTTCTTTGCATAGAAAATCGGTTCAGCCTCCGGGACCCAGATAGGCGGACAGATCGACGGTGTCCGCGCCCGGGATGCGCTTGCGCACGAACTGGTCTCGGCGGGCGAAGGGAGCGGTGGCGTCGATGGCCAGACGTCCCCAATGATCCTTGTCCGGATCGCGATAGAAGGAGGGTGTGCCGGGTATTGTGATGACGTCAACATCGGGTCGCGAGCGCGTCAGCACGGCCCACATCACGTCGTTCATGTCGTAGATGTCGACGTCCTCGTCGACCACCGTGCAAACCTTGGCCCAGGTCGGCTCGGCTCCGAGCACTGCCAGCATCACCTGGCGTGGATGACCCTCATATTCCTGGCGAATCTTGACCACCGTGTGCAGCACGAAGGGCTGACAGGTCACGTCCACGATGCCCGGCAGCACCGCACTGATGCGCTGGTAGATGTTTGCCGCCACGGAAAGCTCCAAGGTGAGGACCTCTTCGGGAGAGCCGCACAGAATGCTGTGAAAGACCGCGTCGCTTCGCCGCGTGACACCCAGCACCTCGAACACGGCGTTCGGGGCCACCGGCGTATAGTAGCCCATGAACTCGCCGAACGGACCCTCCGCACGGCGCTCATTCGGCAGAAAGCGGCCTTCGATCACGATCTCCGTGGAAGCCGGCACCATCAGGTCGATGTGCTTGCAGGGACGCATCTCGATAGCCTTGCCTGCGAGCTTTGCGGCTACCTCGATCTCGTCGGCATCGTACGGGACCGGCGCCGCGGCGCTTAGGAAGGTGGTGGGAGGCGGTCCGATGAGCATGGCCGCCTCCAGAGGCTGCCCGCTTTGCTCGGCCTTTTCGTGATAGAGCGTCAGATGATGGCGCGGAGCCAGCCGGCAGCGGAGCTCCTGATCGCTAATGTACATGGACCTGTGAAACGACAGGTTCCGAACGCCTGTCTCCGGCTCCTTGCCGATGAACATGGCGGAAGTGAAATAGGGGCCGCCATCGCGCTCCGAATATGTGATCAGCGGCAGGTCGCTCAGGCTGCAATCCTCGAGCTCGAGCGTCGAGGCATCCACATTTCGGATCGGCTCCTCGAGATCGGGAGCCAGATTGACCAGATTGTTCCACTGACGGCAGAAATCGTGCGGCTCAATGCCAAGAATTTCGGCGAGCCGCTCGCGCGATCCGTAGATGTTCGTAAGCACCGGCAAATCGGTTCCACCGACCTTGTGGAACAATACTGGCTTGCCAGTCTGCCGCTGTGCCGCCTGAGTTACGGCCGCGAGCTCATGCTTTGGGTCGACTTCGCGGAAGACCTCGATGAGATCTCCGCGGCACCTCAGTCGTTCCAAATACTCCCGCATTGCACCCTGCTGAACAATCAGCGCCGCTACGCAGCTTCACGACCGCATCAGGTTTTCATGAGTTCGCAGGGCTCGACGGTCCGGCGACGATCGGGCACCGACGCAACTCGGCCTGTTCGATCAGCCTCCCCCGCCGGGGTGTTGCGCATAGCGCAACACTGTTGCAATATCGTCTTGAATCGACGTGGTCTCGTCAACAGGAAAATTCAAGGAACGATGAGAACGTCCGGCTATACGCAGCCCGGCCAGGCCGACCCGGCGAGCGGCTCGAGGGTTCACCAACGAACCCAACGCCGTCCGGCTTCGGTGATGGCGGTGCGCCATGCGATAGACGTGGTACGGTGTCTGTCCTCGAATGAGGTGCCGCTGGGGGTGAGCGAGATTGCCCGGCGGATCGGTCTGCACAAGAGTTCGGTTTCACGGCTGCTGGCTACGCTGGAGGACGCGCATCTCGTTGAGCGTGACCGGGCGAGCAGCAAATTCAAACTGGGCGTTGGCATCATTACTCTAGCCGCGCCGCTGCTCTCAAATCTGCGCCTTCTCGACGTCGCCAGGCCCTATCTCGAGCATCTTGCCAAGCGGTCGGGCGAGACGATCAGCCTCAACATCTGGGATGGCGCTGCGGCCGTCAGCGTAGAGCAGGTACCGGGCGGAAACGCTATTCAGCACTATGCCCCGCCGGGCATGCGTAATCCAGCCCACTGCACGGCTGCCGGTAAGGCACTTCTCGCGCATGCTTCCGGTGACGATCTTGCGCGCATCTTATCGTCCGGTCTGAGGAGCTACACACCGCTCACGACAGTCGACAATGCGGTGCTCGAAGCGGAACTGAAGGAGATCCGACAGCACGGCTATGCCTTAAATGCGGGCGAGTTGGTCCACGATGTCGGTGCGGTCGCCTGCGTCGTGCGCGATCTGGAGGGCAAGGTGGTCGCCGCGGTAACAGCAACCGTGCCCATGTACCGGTTTACTCAAGAGCGCAGAAGTGTGCTGATATCTCTCTTGACTGATACCGTGTGGAGAATTTCTCAGCGGCTTGGATATATCGACAAAACTGCGACCTGAGTTGAAACGGCCGCGCGTCCTCAAAAAAGGTCGTTTGTCAAAAAGGGCGCGGCTCGCCCAAACCAGGCCGAAGCCGGCGCCCGGCATCGGGTGGAGGCAACCATCCGATCCTTGACGACGAGCCGACGCGGATTGGTGCAGCTCTGGGCCTGGTAGCTGAAGCTCGCGAAGAACACCCACGGCTTTTTGAGCGACCGGCCCACCGGCCGCGCCAGCAGATGGCTGATCCGCTCCTGCAGGATGCGAGTGGTCGAGATGAGAGCAAAGTCGTGCGGTCTACAGGTAGGTGAGACACCGCCTTGTGCTTAATGAGGGAGTGCAAGGAGGTGGAGATGACGGAGATGCTCACCGACGCCTAGGGGCGGGTTTCCGAGCGGCAGCAACCCTCTCAAGGTAGATTGTCGGGTACGCGGTAGCGGATAACCGCCGGCAAGGCGCTCAGCTCCGGCAGCGGAATATGGCAGGCGATGCGGTGCCCGGCCGCCGGCTCGTGGATCGGCGGGTCCTCGAGCTCACACACCCGGCCCACCTTGCGCGGACAGCGCGAGGCGAAGCGGCAGCCGGCGCCGGGGTCGGTGGGGCTCGGAACGGCGCCCTCGAGACGGATCTTCTCCTGCCAGACCTCCGGGTCGGGGATGGAGATCGCGGACAGCAGCGCCTCGGTGTAGGGATGGTAGGGCGGCGAGAAGAGCTGCTCCGGTGTGCCCACCTCGCAGAGCTTGCCCATGTACATCACCGCGACCTGATCGGAGAGGTAGCGCACTACCGACAGATCGTGGGAGATGAAGAGATAGGCGGTCGCGGAGCGCCGCTGCAGGTCGACCAAGAGGTTGAGGATGGCTGCCTGCACCGAGACGTCCAGCGCCGAGAGCGGCTCGTCGCAGACGATCACCTCGGGCTCCGCCGCGAAGGCCCGGGCGATGGCGATGCGCTGCTTCTCCCCGCCCGAGAGCTCGTGCGGATAGCGTCCGGCGTAGCTTGCGGGCAGATTCACCGAGCGCAGCAGCTCGGCCACCCGGTCGTCGGCCGCTTTGCCGGCCGCGAGCCCGAACAGCTCGAGCGGCCGCCTGAGCGTGTCGCTGACGCTCTTTTGCGGATTGAGGGTCGCATCCGGATTCTGGAAGATGATCTGGATCTTGCGGCGCTGGAGCTGCGGCCGCGCGCGCGCCGCGCCGGCCAGCGGCCGGCCCTCGAAGCTGAGCCGCCCGTCGGTCGGCTCCTGGAGCCCGACCACCGCGCGTCCCAGCGTGGTCTTGCCGCAGCCGCTCTCGCCGACGATCGCCAGCGTGCGGGCGCGGGCGATCTCGAGGCTCACCTCGTCGACCGCGCGCACCGCGCGCTGGGGAGCGCCGCCAAGCATCTCGCCGAGGCTCCGTCGCAGTGGGTAGAAGCAGCGCAGATCCTCGGTCTCGAGCACGACGTCGGCGGCTTCGGACCCGGACGCCCGGCGCTCGCCATCGTGGCGCTCGAAGGCGAACGGCGGTAGCTCGCGCCAGCGGATGCAGCGCACGAAACCTGCCCGTCCGCCCTCGTGCTCGAGCGGTTCGGCGGGCGGCTTCACCTGCGCGCACTGCGGCCTCCGCTCCGCGCAGCGCGCCTCGAACACGCAGGCGGCCGGCGGATCGGCGAGATTGGGAAGCCGCCCCTCGATCGCGGACAGCGGCCGGTCGCGCTTGCTCAGGTCGAGGCGCGGCACGCAGGTCAGGAGGTTGCGCGTGTACGGGTGGCTCGGACGCGTGAAGACCCGCGCCACCGGCCCCTCCTCGACGATCTCGCCGGCGTACATCACCGCCACTCGATGGCAGAAGCGAGCGACCACACCCAGATTGTGGGTGATGTAGAGGATCGCCGTCCGGTGCCTCTCCTTGAGATCGGCGATCAGGTCGAGGATGCGCGCCTCGGTCGTGACGTCGAGCCCGGTGGTCGGCTCGTCCATGATCAGCAGCTCGGGCTCGCAGGCGAACGCCATGGCGATCAGGATGCGCTGCTGCTGCCCGCCCGAGAGCTCGTGGGGATAGCGTCTCGAGACGCGCTCGGGGTCCGGCAGGTTGACCTGGCGGAAGAGCTCGCAGACCTTCGCGCGCGCTTCCCGCCGCCCCATCCTGCGGTGCTCCCGCAGGACCTCGGCGATTTGGTCGCCGACCCGGAAGGCCGGATTGAGCGAGGTCTGAGGGTCCTGGTAGACCATGGCGATGCGCGAGCCCTGGAGGGCGCGCAGCGGCCGCGGCTCGAGGGCGAGCAGGTCGATGTCGCGGAAGCGCAGCCGGCCGCGCCTGACGCGGCCCGCGGCGTCGAGCCCGCGCATCACCGAGAAGGCGACCGAGCTCTTGCCCGAGCCGCTCTCGCCGACCAGCGCCACCGTCTCGCCCGCGTGCACCGTGAGGTCGACGCCGCGCACCGCGCGCACCTCCGTGCCGCGCGCGAAATACGAGATGTGCAGATCGCGGATGGTCAGGACCGGCGCGTCGTCGACTGGTGCGGGCGCGCTCACCTCACTCATCGGCGGTCTTCCGGGCGCTCAGCCACTCGCGCATGCCGTCGCCCAGGAGGTTCACGCCGATCACCAGAGCGACGATGGCCGCCGCCGGCGCGAGCACCACCCAGGGGGCGGTGGCGAGGAACGCCCGCTCCTTGCTGATCATCAGCCCCCAGTCGGGCGCCGGCGGCTGGGCCCCGAGCCCGAGATAGCTGAGCGAGACCACCAGCAGGACGGCGTAGCTCATGCGGATGCAGGTCTCGACGATGATCGGCGGCCACACGTTCGGCAGGATCTCGCGGAAGATCACGTATCGGCTGCTCTCGCCGCGCACCTCGGCCGCCTCCACGAACTGGACGTGCCGCAGCCCGAGCGTCGCGCTGCGCACCACGCGCGCGACCCGCGGCGTGAACACGATGCCGATGCTGATCACCGCGTTGACCGCGTTCGCCCCGAGCACGGCCACGACCAGCAGCGCGAGGAGCAGCGACGGGAACGACATGGCGATGTCGGTGACGCGCATCAGCCCCTCGTCGGTCCAGCCGCCGAGGTAGCCGCTGATGAGGCCGATGATGACCCCGGCGAGGACGCCGATCAAGGTGCCGGTGGCGGCCATGGTGACGGTGATCTGCGCCCCGGCGATCACGCGGCTGAAGATGTCGCGGCCGTAGCGGTCGGTACCGAGCCAGAACTCGCCGGAAGGCCCCGCCAGCTTCGACTGGAAGTGAAACTCGTCGAATGGGTAGGGCGTCACGAGCGGGCCGACCACGGCGAGGATCACGAACAGGGCGACGATGCCGCCGCCCACGAGCAGGGTCAGCGGAACCCGGCGCGGCGGCTTGACCCTGAGCGCGGCCGACGCCTCGACCCCGGAGCGGGGATCGTCCACGGTGCTCGGCTGGCTGGACATGTCGGGCCTGCCCGGATCAGTAGCGGATGCGCGGGTCGAGCAGGGCATAGGTGATGTCGGCGAGCAGGTTCGCCAGGCAGTATCCGGCGGCGACGAAAAACATGCTCGCCTGGAGGAGCGGGATGTCCCGCTGCTCGATGGCGTAGAGCACGAGGCTGCCGAGGCCGGGATAGCTGAAGACCTGCTCGACCACGACCACGCCGCCGAGCATCCAGCCGATGTTGAAGGCGATCACGGTCACCGTGGGCAGCAACGCATTGCGTAGCGCATGCTTGAAGAGCACCACGCGTCGGGGCATGCCCTTGAGCCGCGCGGTGCGCACGTACGGCGTCTTCAGGACCTCGATCATGCTGCTGCGGGTGATCCGGGTGATGTGCGCCAGCGCCTCGATGGTGAGCGTCGCGACCGGCAGCGCCAGCATCTTTGCCCAGAACAGGAACCCTTCCCCCGTGGCGAGCGAGCTCGAGGACGGGAACCACCCGAGCCAGGCCGCGAAGATCAGGATCAGCACCGCGCCGGAGACGAACGCGGGCACCGAGACCCCGCCGAGGGTGATCACGGTGATCGCGTGGTCGACGAAGCCGTTCGGCCGGGTCGCGGCCAGCACGCCGAGCACCAGGCTGATGCTCACGGCAAGCAGCAGCGCCGGAATCGCGAGCCGCAGCGAGTAGCCGAGCCGCTCGAACAGGATCGGCGTGATCGGGGCATCCATCGCGAGGCTGCGCCCGAGGTCGCCCTGGAGCACGCCCCACAGCCAGCCGAGATACTGCTCGTACCAGGGCCGGTCGAGCCCCAGCGCATGGCGCAGATATTCATGGGTCTGGCCACCGCGATCCTGCCACGCGCCCAGGATCGTGGTGGCGGCATCGCCGGGCAGGAGCTGGAGGATGCCGAAGACGAGCAGGGAGATGCCAAGCAGGGTGAGACCCAGCAGCCCCAGGCGTCGGACGATGAAAGCGAGCATCAGCGGGCCGGATCAGCCAGCGTCGGGAGCATCCGATGGCGCCGGGTGAGACGGGCCGCGTGGTCCGCCCCACCCGAGCGCACGGCGATGGGGCGTCTACGGCTGCAGCCAGACCTCGCGCAGGTCGACGTACTGCACGGGGATCAGGTGGTAGTTCTGCACCTCCTTGCGCACCGCCGAGACGTAGTTACGGAAGTACGGTATCGCCTCGGAGCCGCGCTCCAAGAGGATCTCCTGCACCTTTGCGTAGATCTGCTTGCGCTCCGCCAGGTCGGTGCTGCTCTTGCCCTTGTCGAGCAGCGCGTCGACCTCCGGATCGGAGAGGTTGGAGTAGTTCCAGTTGCTGTTCGTGTAGTAGTACGGGGTGAGGGTCTCGTCGATCGTCGGGCGTCCGAACCAGTTGTTGTGGGAGATCGCGAACTCCGGGATGTTCGGCAGGATCTGGTCGTAGAGCCGCGCGATCTCGACGCTCTCGATCTCGATCCGGATGCCGGCCTCGGCCACCGTCTGCTGGGCGACCACCGCGGCTTCCTCGAGCCCCGGCCGCGCGGTGGAGGTGTAGAAGGTGATGTCGATGCCGTCCGGATAGCCGGCTTCCGCCAGCAGCTCCTTGGCCTTGGCGACGTCCTGGGTGCGCTGGGGCTGCTCCTCGTCGAAGAACGGGCTGCCGGGCGGCACCGGGTGGTCGTTGCCGAGGCTGCCGAAGCCGCCGGTCGCGGCCGCCATCATCGCCTCGCGGTCGAGCGCGTAGCGGAGCGCCTGGCGCACGCGCACGTCGTTGAAGGGCTTCTTCTCGGCGTTCATCACCAGCGGCTGAAAGGACGGTGCCGAGGCCTCCATGACCTGGATGTTGGGGTCTCCCTCCAGCTGCGGCATGATCTCGACCGGCGCGAGGTACATGACCTGGACCTCGCCGGTCTTCAGCGCGGACATCTGCGCCGCGTATTCCTTGATGTAGACCTGGTGCACTTCGTCGAGGTAGGGCAGCCCCTCCTCGAAGTAGTCGGGGTTGCGCACGAGGATCGCGCGGCTGCCGGGCGTGTACTCCTGGAGGATGAACGGGCCGCTGCCGATCGGCTTGCTGCTGACCTCGTCGACGTTCTCCTTGGCGAGGATGCGCGAGAAGGTGTTGCCCATCTGCAGCGGCAGGTCCGCATACGGCCCCTCGAGCTTGAACACCACGGTGTGGTCGTCCGGGGCGATCACGTCGGCGATCGGACCGAGCGCCTCGGCGCCCTTGCTCGCCGTCTCCGGGTCGAGGATGCGCTTGATGCTGAACACCACGTCGTCGGCCACCACCGGGCGGCCGTTGGTGAACTTCGCGTCGTCGCGCAGATGGAAGGTCCACTCCGAGCTGTCGGCGTTCGGCTCCCAGCTCTCGGCGAGCTGCGGCTGCGGCTCGAGGTTCTCGTCGACGCGGGTGAGGTTGCTGAAGATCATCGCGGTCAGCATGTAGGCGTCGCCGGTCGTCGTCCGGGCCGGGTCGAGCCCCGGCGTGAAATTCGGCACCGCGAACTTCAGCACGCCGCCTTGCTCCTGCGCTTGGGCGGAAAAGGCGCCAAGAGCGAGCGCAAGAACTGTGACGATGCACATGGGGATTCTTTTGAACACTTCGCGCGCCTCCGTAGACGTGCCTTGCGCGGAAACTCTCGCGGATGCACGCCTGTCCCTGATTGTAGTTGGTCGACCAGTACCGTAAAAGGAAATCGCAGTCAAACGAACCTTGTCCGCCGGCCGACCACCGACACCGCGACGGGCACCCGGGGAAACCCCGGAAGGAGGAGCGCCTTGCCACCGATCGATTGGAACGAGATCCGCAGCCACTACCGGGTCAAGGACCGCGAGTTCCCCATGCTCGCCGAGGACACGCCCACCTTCATGGGCCTTCCTCACGCGCGGGATGCCGCCGATCTCGCGGGCGCCGACCTGGTGATCATCGGGGCGCCGTACGTCGCGGGCACGCAAGGCAAGTACGCGGGCGTGGACAAGGCCGAGTGGCTGGTGGCCCCGAAGCGCGTGCGCCAGCAGTCGATCCGCTATCCCTCCGGCTACGTCCAGGACTTCGACCTGGACATCTTCGAGCACCTGCGCGTCGTGGACTTCGGCGATGCCGACATCTCGCCGGAAACCAACCTCAATCCGACGGCGGAGAGCATCCTAAAGGCCCAGGCGGCGGTCGAGGACAAGGTCAACGCGGCGCTGGAGACGGGAGCGATCCCCGTCGTCATCGGCCAGAACTCGCCCTGCGGCTCCTATGCCATCGCCAAGCCGATCGCCGAGCGCACCGCCGGCAAGGTCGGGATGGTGAGCCTCGACACCCACTGGGACTCCAAGCCCATCGACTGGATGACCAAGGACCCGCGCATCGCCGGCAGCGGGAACTGGAAGGCCAAAACCTACGAGCTCCACCCGAACTTCTCGCTCCCTCACCTCGTCGAGATCGGCGAGCGCGGCATGCTCGAGCCCAAGTCGATCGTGCGCGACATGCTCGAGCGCGGCGCACGCTTCTACCCCATGTGGAAGGTGCGCACCGAGCTCGGCATCGACGGGTTGTGCGAGGAGCTCGATCACGCCTACGCCGGCACCGATGCGGTCTACGTGCACTTCGACATGGACGTCCTGGGCGGCGCGGGCCCGGCCCCGGGCGACATCATCGGCGACCTCGCCGAGCCCATCGGGATGAGCGACTACGAGGTGATCCGCATCGCCTACGAGGTCGGGCGGCGGGGCCTCGATGGCATGTCCTTCATCTGCATTCCTCCCGGTTCCCCGGTCATCTACCGCACCATCGTCTACGTGATCGCCTACCTGATGGTGGGCCTGGTGCACCGCCGCCGCGAGGCGTGACGCCAACCGCCTGAACTTGAAGGGGGCGCACGGCAGGGCAGGGAGGTCGTTTCGATGAAGCGCGACGTATTTCTCGAGGAGGCGCGGCTCGGACCGCGCAGCCAGAGCCTCATCGACTACGAGGAGGTGCCGCACCTCGCCCGGCTGCGCCGGCGGCTGCGCGAGTACTCCCTGGTCGACCTCGCCCATGCGGTGATGCTGACCGAGACCGGGATCCTGTCGCCGGCGCGCGGCGCGCAGCTGCTCGAGGGTCTGATGCAGATCCACGAGCATGGCGCGGAGCGCTTTCCCTGGCTGCCGCGCTCGGGCTCGTACCTCGTGCAGGCCGAGCACCACCTCGGGACCCTGGTCGGCGAGGACATCGCCGGCCGGCTGCAGACCGGCCGCAGCCGCAACGACCAGAGCGCCGCCGCCGAGCGGCTCTATTTGCGTGACCTGCTCCTCGAGGTGGCGGCCGACCTGATCGCTCTCGAGAGGGCGGTGCTCGCCCAGGCGTTGCGCCACGCCGAAACCCTGATGCCCGGCTACACGCACCTCCAGCACGCCCAGCCGGCGACCTTCGGCCATCACCTGATGCGCCAGGCGAGCATCATCGATCGCGACCTGGCACGCATCGCAAGCACCTACGCGCGCACCAACCTGAGCGCGCTCGGCGGCGCCGCCATGGCCGGCACGTCGTGGCCGATCGACCGTCGCCGCGTGGCCGACCTGCTCGGGCACCAGGGCCTCGTGGTCAACTCCTCGGACGCGGGCGGCTTCGCCCGCGACTGCCTCGAGGAGGCCGTTGCCGTGCTCGCGCTGATGATGAGCAATCTCGGGCGCTTCGCCACCGACCTCTACATCTGGCATTCGTTCGAGTTCGGGTTCGTGGAGGTCGCCGACGGGCTCGCCGGCACGAGCAGCATCATGCCGCAGAAGAAGAACCCCCACTCCCTGGAACGGGTGAAGGCGGTCGCCGGCCAGGCTATCGGTTGGCTGCCGACGGTGCAAGGCAGCCAGCGCGGGGTGCTTTCCACCGACCTCGACCACGTCTACGGCGACGATGGCCTGACGCCGATGGGTGATGCCTGCCTCGGCTCGCTCCGGCTGATGACCGAGTCCGTGGCGACGCTGATCGTGCACGAGGACGCCATGGCGGCCAAGGCCAGTGCGTTCTGGAGCACCACCAGCCACCTCGCGGACGAGCTGGTGCGGCGCTACGACCTGTCCTTCCGTGCCGCCCACCATGTGGTCGGACGCTTGGTGCGCGATTCGATCGGGGCCGGCATCGGCCCCGGCGAGGTTGAGGCGAGCGCACTCACGCGTGCGGGGCGCGAGATGGCCAGCGTCGAGATCGACATCGGCGATCAGGCGCTGCGGGAGATCCTCGATGCCCGGTCCTTCCTCGGGACGCGGGCCAGCGAGGGCAGCGTGAACCCGGATCACGTGCGGGCCCACCACGCGGCGCTGGTTGCCTCCCTCGAGGGCCACGCCGCCTGGCACCGCGAGACGTCTGCGCTGGTGAGCGGCGCGATCGAGGGGCTGGTCGAGCAGGCCCGCGCTATCGCCGCAAGCTGAGGACGCCACCGCCGAGGGAGATGACCATGACGGTGATCGCCGCCCTGCCGGATGTGCCGGCCACGACCGATTCGCACCCGGAAGCATCGCTGAGCGAAGCCCTTGCCGGTTTCACCGCCGATCTCGCCCTCGAGCGGGTGCCGGCCGACGTGGTGCGCCATGCGCGGCTCCTGCTGCTCGATCTGCTCGGCGCCGCGCTCGCCGGCGTGGAAACGGAGGAGGCGCGGGCGATGCTCGCCGCCGCGCGCGCGTTCGGCCCCGCCGACGGGCCCTGCACCGTCTGGGGCACCGCCCGGCGCACCACGCCCGCCGTGGCGGCGCTGGTCAACGGCACCATCGCGCACGCGCAGGAGCTCGACGACTTCGGCGGCGCGGACCACTCGGGCGCGGTGGTCGTGCCGGTGGTGCTGGCGCTTGCCGAGGCGGAGCGCAGGGACGGCGCGCGGGTGCTCGAGGCGATGATCGCCGGCTACGACGTGGCGCTGCGCGTGCTGGAGGCCGCCGGCGGCTACCGCGCCCACAACAACCATGCGGGCTGGCACTCGACCGGGACCTGCGGCAGCTTCGGCGCCGCGGCGGCGGCGGCGCGCATGCTGGGCCTCGATGCCCGGCGCACCGCCTGGGCGCTCGGCCTCGCCGGCAGCTTCACCGGCGGCACCTGGGCGTATCTCGCCGACGGTGCCATGAGCAAGCGCTACCACCCGGGGCGCGCCGCCGAGGTGGGGCTCACGGCCGGCTACCTCGCCCGCGAGGGCTTCACCGGGCCGACGCGCGTGCTCGAGGCCACCTGGGGCGGGTTTCTGCCGACCTACGCCCGGGGCGCAGCGCGACCGGAGGCGATCCGGGCGGGCCTCGGCTTCGAGCACCGGATCATGAAAAGTGGCATCAAGCCCCATGCGAGCTGTCGCGGCGTGCACAGCGTGCTCGACGTCGTCCTCAAGCTGCGCGCGGCCCACGGCCTTGGCGCCGGCGACGTGTCGTCGGTCGAGATCCGGTGCCATGCCGCCAGCCTGCAGTCGCTCGGCGCGCGCGACCCGCAGACCCGCCTCGCCGCCCAGATGAGCCTGCCCTACGGCGTCGCGATCGCCCTCGTCGCCGGCCGCGCGTTGCTCACCGAGTACGAGCCCCGCTGGCTCGCGGACCCCGCCGTGCGCGCGATGATCGAGCGGGTTCACATGACGGTCGATCCCGCGCTGGACGAGGCCACGGAGCCGTTCGTGGCGGTCCTGACGACGGACGGCCGCCGCCTGGAAGGGCACGAGCCGATCGGCCTCGGCGATCCCAGGAATCCGCTGCCGGACGCCGACATCATCGCCAAATACGAGGGTCTCGCGCCGCGTGCTCTCACCGACGAGGCGGTCGTCGCGCTGCGCGACGCGGTGCTGGCGCTGCCGGCGCCGGGCAGTCTCGAGCAGCTGCTGGGCGCCCTGCGCGCGCCGCGCGCTGCCGGGTGATCGCGGCGAGGACGAGCGGGTCGCCGCCGCGCCGGGCGGAGGCGATCGCCGAAGGGAGGGAACGATGCCGGACCGACAGCGCTTGCTCGAGCGCGTCGACGAGCGCCAGGCGCTCGAGTTCCTTGCCGCGATGGTCCGCTTCAGGAGCTACAGCGGCACGCCGGGCGAGAACGAGCTCGCGCAGTTCATGACCGAGCGCATGCGCGGGCTCGGGCTCGAGGCGGAGCTGCAACCGGTCGAGGCGGGCTGGCACAACGCGATCGGCACGCTCGCCGGGGCCGGTGGCGGCCGGAGCCTGCTCTTCAACGGGCATCTGGACACCAACCCGGCCACCGGCGGGTGGACGGTCGACCCGTGGGGCGGCCTCCACGACGAGCAGTTCGTCTACGGCATCGGGGTCTCGAACATGAAGGCCGGGGACGCCGCCGCCTTCATGGCGCTGAAGACGCTCCTCGACGCCGGCGTGCGCCTCAAGGGCGACGTGTTCCTCGAATACGTGGTCGGCGAGCTCCAGGGAGGGATCGGGACCGTCAAGGCGATCGAGGCCGGCGTGCGCGCCGACTGCTTCATCAATATGGAGCCCACCGACCTCAACGGCCTCACCTTGCACGCGGGCTCGCTCCACGTGGTGATCGAGCTGACCGGCGTCACCCGCCACGTCTCCAAGCGCGAGGAGGCGGTCGATGCCATCGCCGCCGCATGCGCCCTCGTGCCGCGCTTCAACGCGCTGACCTTCAGCGGCGCCGCGAATGCCGAGCACGCCTCGGTGAACCGCGCCAACATCGGCGTCATCCGCGGATCGCTCTCGCCGGAGTTTCACGACTGGCGTCCGCCGCAGGTCGCCGACTTCGTGCGCCTCGCGGGGACCGCGCGCTATGCGCCCAGCCAGTCGGAGGACAGCGTGCTGGCCGACATCCGGGCGCAGCTCGACGAGCTGGAGTGCGAGTTTCCGGGTCTGCGCACGACGGTCGCCAGGCAGCACGCCGACCGGCGCCCGAGCATGCTGCCTTTCGAGGTGGTGGCCGACGCCCCGATCGTGCAGGCCGTGGGCCGCGCCTACGCGCGCGTGCGCGGCGCGCCCCAGCCGATGGGGCCGGTGCGCCCGTACTGCTTCTACGGCACCGATGCCGCGCATCTGCTGCATCGCGCCGGCATGCCGGGCATCGTGTGCGGCCCCGGCGGGCGGTACAACACCATGCCCGACGAGCGGGTCGATCTGCCCGACTACCTGGACATGATCCGCGTCTACCTGCTCGCGATCCTGGACGTCTGCGAGGTCGCGTCGTGAGGACGACCACATGAGCGCCGATACCCTTTTTCCGGCCGAAAAGCACGCCTCTCGGCGCGCCGGGGTCGCGCCTGGATGCGGGTCCGGGGAGAAGGCATGACGGATCGGCTGGGCGGGGTGCTGGAGCGGGTAGGCGGAGGCGCGCTCTGGTCCGACCTGGAGGCGATCTGCGCGCTCGGCGGGCGCTTTGCCGGGACCGAGAGCGAGATGCTGGCGCGCGATTTCCTGGCCGGGCGTCTCGCCGAGGCCTGCGGCACAGCACCGGTCGCCCATGCCGTCGGTTATCAGGGGTGGACCCGCGGCGAGGCCGCATTGGAGATCGCCGGCGCCGGCGGTCTTGCCCTGCCCTGCGTCTCGCTGGTGCGCTCGCCGGCGACGCCGCAAGGCGGGCTGGAGGCGGAGGTCGTGGATCTGGGCCGCGGCGAGGCCGGCGACTTCGAGCGTCGCGCGGCCGCGATCCCGGGCCGGATCGTGCTGGTCCGCCACGAGTACATGTTCGCCACCGGGACCGTGCACCGCCGGCGCAAGTACGAATGGGCGATGGAGCGCGGCGCGGCGGGATTCCTGATTGCGAGCCATCTCCCGGGCGAGCTGCCGGTGACCGGCTCGTCCGGCGCCGAGCCGGGGCGCGGCATCCCGGCGGCGGGGGTGAGCGCCGCGACCGCCCGGCACCTCGTCGCGGAGGGCGGGAGATACCCGCAGATCAGGCTCCGGATCGCCGTCGACGCGGGCCCGGCGCGCACCGAGAACCTGATCCTGGACCTGCCGGGCCGTGGCCCCGGCCGGGTGGTGCTCGCCGCCCACATCGACGGCCACCACCTTGCCCAGAGCGCGATGGACAACGCGAGCGGCCTCGCCGTCGCGCTTGCCGTGGCCGGCGCCCTGGCACCCTGCTGCGAGCGCCTCGAGCGCGGCCTGCGGATCGCGCTGTTCAGCATCGAGGAGTGGGCGCTCGCCGGCTCGCGGCACTACGTCGAGGGGCTGGAGCCGGAGGAGCGCGCCGCGATCGATCTGGTGATCAACCTGGATTCGGTGGCGGGCAGCCCGCGGCTGACGGCCCTCACGAGCGGGTTCAAGGCGGTCGAACGCTTCGTTCTCGAGACCGCCGGCGCCGCGGACTTGGCGGTTCGCGCTCACCGCCCGCTGATGGCGAACTCGGATCACTACAACTTCGCCATCCACGGCATCCCGGCGCTGCGCCTGGTCGCCGGCTTCGACGAGCCCTCCTCGAACCTGAAATTCGTGCTGACGCCTGCCGACACCCTGGACAAGATCAGGCCCGCGGAGCTGGAGGGCGCGGCGCGTCTCGCCGCCACGCTGGCGCTACGGGCCTGCGAGGCGCCCGAGCTCGCGCTCCGATGAGCCCATTTTTTCCACTTTCGCCCGCGGCGGCGTGGAAGGAGCCTTCAGATGAAGTACCGCAAGGTTCTGGTCACCGGCGCATGCGGGCGGCTTGGCCGCTTCGTGATGAGCGAGCTGGCGCCCGTCTGCGAGGTGACGGTGCTCGACCTCGCGAAGCCGGAGCAGGACGTGCCCTTCGTCCAGGGCGACGTGGTGGATCTCGCCAAGGTTCGCCGGGCGATGGCCGGACAGGACGCGGTGGTGCACCTCGCGGCCATTGACCTCGGCGTGCCGGCCGAGCCCGAGCGCTATTTCGGGGTCAACGTCATGGGCACCTGGAACGTCCTGCAGGCCGCCCACGAGGCCGGTGTCGGCAAGGCGGTTCTGGCGTCCAGCATCTCCGCCAACGGCGCCGCGGAGATGCGGCCCGATTTCCCGCCCGAGTACCTGCCGGTGGACGAGGCCCACCCTTCGAAGCCGGTGCACCCTTATGGGGTGAGCAAGCTGGTGGTCGAGCAGGTGGCGCAGAGCTTCGCGCGCCGCGGCGGCATCTCGGTGACCTGCCTGCGACCCACCGCCGTCGCCGTCCCGTCCCACCTCCCACGCCTGGTCGAGCGCGTCCGCGACACCGACCACCGCTGGCTCGCCGCCTACGTCACGGGCGCGGACACGGCGCGCGCCTTTCGCCTCGCCCTCGACTATGAAGAGCCGTACGACGTCTTTTTCGTGACGGCGGCGGATTCTTGCGCCTACGAGCCCACGCTCGAGCGCGCGCGGCGGCTCTTCGGCCGGCTGCCGGAGATCCGCGACCCCGGCCTGTTCGAGCGCGAGCCGCGGGCCTCGATGATCGACGCGACCCGTGCCCGCGAGCGGCTCGGCTGGGAACCGACCTCGTCCTGGCCGGAGCTCGCGCGCGAGGCCGGTGGCTGAGGCGGCGACCTTGGCGGACCACCCATCCATCCTGTCGGAGCGCGCGTCATGGCGATGACGATGCCGCAGGGGCTCCGTCTCGAGCCCATGGTCGAGGACATCCAGCGCCTGCTGAAGGTGGGCGCGCGGATGTACATGTGCATGACCCGCGCCACCCTCGAGAAGCATGGCCGCGAGGGCGAGATGCCGGTCCGCCTCGGCCTGCGGGCCTACGGGCTCTGGCGCGGCCGCGAGATGCGCGAGGCCCACCATGCGCTCGGGCTCGAGATCAACATGGCCAGCCTCATCCAGTGCTGGGACAGCGCCTCGGTCTTCATCGTCAAGGACCGGAAGGATACCGCACCCGACTTCAAGCCCTACGACGTGCGCTTCGACGTGCATCTGTGTCCCGCCGCCCTGGCGTGGAAGGAGGCCGATTTCCACCAGTGGGGGCACGTCTATTGCGACGAATTCCATCAGGCCTGCGCGTCGGCCTATCACCCCGACGGCCACGTCGTCATCCCGCAGAACATGATGAAAGGCGACGACCACTGCCACTTCCAGTGGGTCATGCCGCCGAACGCGGAGCGTCTCGCACTCGGCGAGCCCACCGGACTCGGCCGGCGCCTCGCGCGCGACTACCAGGCCGAAAGCGACATCGAGGGCGCTTGGCAGGCGCTCAAGCGCACCAACCGTCTGGTCGGCGGGCGCTACCTGACCGCGGCCCGCGTGCTGGTCGAGAGGTTCGGTGAGGACGGCCGCGACACCGTCTGCTGCGCGATGCGCTCGTGGGGGCGGCTGCGCGGCGAGCATCTGAGGCGGGAACACGAGGAGAAGGGGATCGAGCGGAGCCCGGTCAACTTCATGCGCCATCACGACCTGCCGTTTGCCACCGTCTGGGACATCGACGAGCAGGTCGCCGGGGACGGCGGGCTCGTCGCCCGGATCTACGAGACGCCGCACGACGAAGCCTGGCGCGACATGGAGGGGGCCGGTCTCGGGGACGCGGCCGATCTCGGGGCGCTGTGGTACGAGGAGTCCTACGCGGCGATGATCGAGGCCTATATGCCCGATGCCCGCCTCGAGTGGACCCGGCAGATGTGCCGCGGCGACGCGGTGACCGAGCTGCGGATCACCGCCTGAGCGACGGCGCGGGTCCCCGATCGGCGGCGTCGGGCGCCGGCGGCGACTCTCGCGCCTCGCCCCAGCGCGCCAGGAAGCAGGCCAGCAGCGAGACCACCGCGAATGCGGTGACGATCGCGAACAGCGGTTGGACGGTGCCGTTCTGCAGCATCCCCAGGAGCTGGGCACCGCCGGCCGCGATCAGACCCTGGCCGAAACCCATCACACCCGCAGCGCTGCCGGCGAGCGCAGGGTTCACGCTCACCGCGCCGGCGATGGCGCTCGGCTGGCTCAGGCCGTGGCTCAGCACCACGACCGCCATCGGCAGGACGATCGCGAGCGCCGCCGGACCCGAGGCGAGGTTCCACAGATAGAGCACGACGCAGCTCGCGACGGCGAGCCAAGCGCCGCGGAGCATCAGCCGCTGCACGCCCATCCGTTGCACGACGCGCGAGGTGATGAAGTTGCCCGCCATGTACCCGAACGAGAGCAGCGGAAAGTACAGCCCGTAGTCGGTAGGCGGCCGGCCGAGCACGTCCACCAGCACGTAGGGCAGGCCGGCGATCATGGCGTACCAGGCCGCAAGGGTGCACGCCCCGTGAAGGGAGTAGCCGATGAAGGCGGCCGAGCGCAGCAGCTGGCCACAGCCGCGATAGGTGCGCAGCACGCTCTGGCCGGAGGCCACGGGATGCGTCTCGGCGAGGCATGTGAAGGTCCACCCCAGCACGACCGCGCCGAACAGCGCCACCGCGAGGAAGCTCGCCCGCCAGCCGAGCCAGACGTCCAACAAGGCGCCGATGGCGGGGGCGGCCGCGGAGGCGAGGGCGGTCAGCATGGTGACGAGGCCGATCACGCTGGCGGCGCGATCGCGCTCGTGGAGATCGCGGATCACCGCACGCGCGAGCACGATTCCGGCACAGCCGCCGATCGCCTGCAGCGCCCGCGCGGCGGCGAGCGATCCTATGGACCAGGCGGCGGCGCACAGGAGCGGGGCCAGCGTGTAGAACGCCAGTCCCCACAGCAGAATCGGGCGCCGCCCGTAGCGGTCGGAGAGCGGGCCGATGGCGAGCTGCGCGACGGCGAAGGCGACGAGGTAGAGGCTGAGCGTGAGCTGCACCGCCGCCGGGCTCGTGCCGAAGACATCCACCATCCCCGGCATGGACGGCACGAACATGTTGAGCGCGATGGTGTTGATCGCGCTCAGCGCCACGAGAAGCGCGATCGGCGGCACGCGCGGGCCGGGCCCGCCGGATGGCGGCTCATCCGCCTGCATCCACCTCCCTCGCAACAGCGCGCTCCTTTGAGTGCCCGGGCAAAATTCAGTAGCGTGGCGGCTCGCGGCACCGCCCGGCGTCGCTTTTCTCAGCCGAGGACCCACTCATGAAGCACCAGCGCCTGCGCAAGTTCAACACCCGCGACGTCTATCCCGGTGGCAAGCTCGACAACGACATGGCCATGGTGGTGAAGGCCGGCCATCGGATCTTCCTGCGCGGCCAGACCGGGCTCGACCTCGAGCAGCGGCTGGTCTCGGCGGAGGACCCGGCGGCCCAGGCCGAGCAGGCGATGGAGAGCGCCAAGACCCTTCTCGAGGAGGCCGGCTCCAGCCTCGAGCATGTGTGCAAGGTCACCACCTACATCACCGATCGCGCGTATCGCGCGCCGGTCTACAACGTGGTCGGCCGCCACCTGAAAGGAATCCCGACGGTCGGCACCGGCCTCATCGTCAAGGGCCTGGCGATGCCGGAGATGAAGGTGGAGCTCGACATCGACGCCGTGATCCCGGCCACCGGCGAGCACCAGCGCTTTCGAACCTTCAACACGCGCGACTGGTTCGGCCAGAAGAACATCTACCGCGACTCCTGCATGATGGTCCGCACCGACGACGAGATCTATCTCCGCGGCCAGACCGGGGCGGAGCTCGACGGCAGCCGCTTCCACGGGCTCGGGCACACCCCGGACGATGCCGCCGCGCAGGCCGAGCAGTCGATGAGGAACGCGAAGACCCTGCTCGAGGAAGCGGGCTCGGGCTTCCAGGACGTGTGCAAGCTCCGGGTCTACATCGGCGATCGCGCCTATCGGGAGCCGGTCTACCAAGTGCTCGGCCGGCATCTCGGCGACACTCAGCCCTGCTCCACCGGGCTCATCATGCGCGGCTTCGCGCGGCCTGAGATCCTGTTCGAGATCGACATGGCGGTATCGCTCTCCAATGGCACGCCGCACCAGCGGCTCCGGGGTTTCCATACCGATCAGCAGTACCGGGACGGCCAGAAGCTCGGCTCGCGCTTTTGCATGGCGGTGCGCGCGGGCGATCGCGTCTATCTGCGCGGCCAGACCGGCACGACCTTCGATGGCGAGTTCACGGGCCTGGGCGATCCGGCTGCGCAGGCCGACCAGGCTATGCGCAACGTCAAGCAGCTGCTGGAGGAGGCCGGCGCCGGCCTCGACGACATCTGCAAGGTCACGACCTACATCACCGATCGCGCCTTTCGCGAGCCGGTCTACCAGACCATCGGGCGGCACCTCAAGGGCGTGCATCCGGTGGGCACCGGGCTGATCGTGGACGGCCTCGCCCACACGAGGCTGCTGGTCGAGATCGACGTCGAGGCGGTGATCCAGAACTGACCGTCGGGCGCCTTCCTCATACGGCGTTGGGTCGGGATAACTCCAGGCAGGCGCCATCGCGCGCCACCACTCGCCCGCCCTTGAGCACCAGCGAGCGCACCGGGCGCGCGACCACCGCCTCGGCGGGCGTCTCCGCCGCGAGCGTGAACAGATCGGCGCGGCAGCCCGGCACGAGACCATGGTCCTCGAGGCCGAGCGCCCGGGCGCCCGCCGCGCTCGCGCACTCCAGGGCGACACCGAGGTCGGCGTCGGTGCGAAAGCCCGAGCGCCACGCCAGCAGCATGGCGCGCTCGAGCATGTCGCCGTCGCCGTAGGGCGACCAGGGGTCGCGCACGTCGTCATTGCCGGCGAACACCTCGACGCCGCGCTCGCGCAGACGCTTGACCGGCGGCAGCGGCGAGGCGCCGCCGCCATGGGTCACCAGGGACACCCCGGCCTCAGCCATGAGGCCGGCGACACGCTCGAACTCCAGCTCCGAGGCCGCGCCCAGGCAGAAGCCGTGGCTCACGGTCACGCGCCCCGCCATGCCATGGGTTCGGGTGCGCAGGGCGAGCGCCGTGATCTCGGCGAGACCGTCGGCGCCCGGGTCGTGCAGGTGCACGTCGATCCCGACGCCGTGGCGCGCCGCGATCCCGAACAGCAGGTCGAGCTGGCCTTCCGCATCGCCATCGAAGGTGATCGGATCGATCCCGCCGAGCAGGTCCGCGCCCTCGGCGAGCGCGGCCTCCAGCAGATCCGCCGTGCCCTCCCGGCAGAGCACGCCGGTCTGGGGGAAGGCCACGATCTGGATCTGCACATGGCCCGCGAAGCGTTCTTTGACCTCGAGCAGGGCGTGCAGGTGAGAGAGCCCCAGCTCGGGGACGATGTCGACATGGGTCCGGATAGCGGTCGAGCCGTGCGCGACGCACTGGCGCACCAGATTGCCGGCGCGGCCCGCGACCGGTGGCAGCGAGCCGCGCAGCCGGCCCTCGGTCTCGATCCGGCTCTGGCGCGTTGGGCCGGCCGGGTGCGGCATCCAGGGCAGCCCCGTCAGGGTCTTGTCGAGATGGATGTGACCGTCCACGAGGCCGGGCAGCGCGAGGTGACCGCGCCCGTCCACGACCTCCGCACCGGCATGTCGCTCGGCCGGACCGGGGTCGATCTCGGCGATCGAGCCCGCCTCGATGCGAAGATCCACCGCCCGCCCGTCCGGCAGGCGCACGTCGCGCAGCACGAGCCCGGCCATCGATTTCTCCCCCTCCAGTCAGGTCGCCTGCAGCTCGCGCAGGTCCGTCATCAGCTCGGCCGCACGAGGCAGCTTCTCGAAGCGCTCGAGCCGCACCCGGATCGCCGCAGCACGTTCGGGCGGCAGCGCGCCGGCCACGCAGTCGTCGAACTTCGACCACAGCTCCGCCTCGCTCAGCGGGTTCTCCAGCACGCCCCTGGCGTGCTGCACGAAGGCGGAGAGCACGCGTCCGTCCCTCAGGTGGAGGCGCACCATGGCGGGCTCGCGGCCGTTGTCGGCACGCGAGAGCTCGGAGCCGGCCGCGGGGACATCCATGGAGACGCGGGGCAGCCAGGCGCGCACCGATCGGTCCGCGATCGCCTCAGGCCGGAAGTCCGCAAGGCGCAACGCTCCCCTCAGCACCGCGACCGCGATGCAGTACTGCATGCTAAAGCGCGCCTCGAGCTCCGAGCGCGGCTCCGGGAACATGAGATTGTCGTAGCTGATGCGGCTCACCACGGTCTCGACCCGCTCGACGTCCTCGGCACCGAGGTCGTGCTCGCGCATGAGGGCGAGCACGCCGTCCACCGCGCAGTGCGCGCTCGCGCAGCACGGGTGGATCTTCACCTTCAGCCCGAAGGTCTCGATGGCGAGCGGCGCGCCGATCCGCCCCGCCGCTTCCTGGAAGCCGGGCGAGTCCGGGCCGGCGAAGAGATCCCGGAACCCCCAGGGGCCATCCAGCGCCTCCGCGGTGGCGCTCACGCCGGCGGCGGCGAGGCGGGTGGCCAGCAGGCCGTGCTGCGCGGCGAGCCCGGCGTGCAGAGGCTTGGCCATGGTGCCGAACTGCCGCTTGGAACCCCCGGCGAGACTCGAGCCCAGGCTGATGGCGCGCTGCATCCCATCGGCGTCGAGCCGCATCAGGCGGGCGCAGGCCGCGGCCGCACCGATCGCCCCCACCGTGCTCGTGGAGTGCCAGCCGCGCTCATAGTGTTGCAGGTTCACTCCGTCGCCGATCTGCCCGATCACCTCGAGCCCGACGACGTAGGCGTCCAGCACCGCCGAGCCGCTGGCGCCCCGCTCCTCGGCGAGCGCCAGCAAGGCCGGGGCGAGCACCGCCGTGGCGTGCCCCGACAGCGGATGGTAGTTGTCGTCGAAGTCGAGCGCGTGCGCGGCCGTGCCGTTGACCAGCGCCGCGTGGGGCGCCGGGAGGCATCGCGGCTGCCCGACCACCGTGGCCGGCCCCGCCCCCAGATCGGCAACGGCCGCAAAGGTGCTGCGCGGCGCGGGGTCGGCGGCGCCGGCGATCATGCAGGCGACGATGTCGATGAAGGCGTTGCGCGCAAGAGTGAGCCCGGGCTCCCCCGGGATCGACGGGGCGCCGGCGCTCCACTCGGCCAGGGCGCGGGTGATGCTCATCGGGAGGCGTCTCCGACCAATCGGCGTCCGCTGGCTCGTGCTCCACGAGCTGCCGAGGCAGCATAGCGGTCTCTGTCCCGGAATCGATGCGCAAGCCCGCGACGCCGGCGATGCAGTCCTACCCCCGGCCGCACCCTCTTAGCGCCGTTTCAACTCGGTATACCGCTGAACTCGGGCCGGTCGAGCGCTTCGGCGCGCGCGGGAAGGGGACGAGCGTTTACTTCCGCGACCCGGACGATCGCTGCTCGAGTTCATCACCTACGGAGGGCGTTGACGCTCAGCTGCCTTCTCCGCCTTCGTTGCTGCCTTCTGCAGCACGAAGTCGTAGTGGACCTCGTAGAAGGGCTCTCTCATCGCTTCGCCGGTCGGAGCCTTGGCGCCCGCCGGCTTCTTCACGAACTCGGTGATCAGTGGCTCCTTCACGCCATACACTACGTCGGTGTCGATATACTGATCGCCCTTCTGGAACAGGTGTGTGACGATGCGGTGATAACCCGGCGCTTCCAGGCAGAAATGGATGTGTGCCGGCCGGTATTCGCTGATTTTCGTGCGCTTCATCAACTCGCCGACCGGGCCGTCCATCGGGATCGTGTAGCCGATCGGCGCCACCGTATGGACGATGTAGGAGCCGTCGGGCTTGGTGCGATAGATACCGCGCATGTATCCGTCTTCGCCCGGGCGCTGCGCCTCATAGAGGCCTTCGCCGTCGGTCTGCCAGATATCGAGCACGGCCCCGCCGACCGGCTTGCCGTCGAGGTCGGTCACCTTGCCGGTGACGAAGCAGGGGATGCCCGGCGCGCCGTCGGCCATGTCCTCGCCGTGGGCCAATTGCGGCGAGTCTTGAATATGGAACGGGCCTTCGACGGTGCTCGGAGTAGCACCGGTCGCCAAGCGGTTATTGATCGCGTCTACCAACATGCTGACGGCCAGCACGTCGGATGTGAGGATGAACTCCTGGCGCTTCTCGTCGGACATCTTGCCGATGCGCGTGAGCCAATCGATCGCCGTGAACCATTCCTTGTTGGTCGGCTCGATCTCGCGCACGAAAGCGTGCAGATGCTTGATTAGCGAGGTCATGACCCGACGCAGGCGTGGGTCGGGAATATTTTTCCAGCGCTCGATGGCAATGTCGGTCAAATTTGCTTCGGTGACGTATGACATGGCGTCTCCGTTCCCTCTAGCGGCGGGCGCGATCGATTTCCTGGCGCACGATGCTCGCCCCTTCCGCTATCGCCTTCATCTTGCCGAAGGCGACGTCGCGCGGAAGATATTTCATACCGCAATGCAGCGCCACAATGATGCGGTCGGTAGAACTCAGCGATGGTGCAGGAATCCGACCGCCTCGAGCATGATCTG